>Ga0209394_1000358_pt1 | contig 37384 bp, 32 predicted proteins | sample JNZ201metaG_FD_184122 | JGI IMG/M metagenome (GOLD analysis project Ga0209394, IMG submission 184122) | Hot spring microbial communities from Jinze hot spring, China to study Microbial Dark Matter (Phase II) - JNZ 20120812A (SPAdes) (version 3) ...
GTGGAGGGGGAGGAGGGCTAGGGCTATGGAGCTTCTAGAATACTTCGATCTATCACATCTAGCTTACCGTATGCCTAATACTCTCAGCGGTGGGGAGAGGCAGCGTGTAGCTATAGTGAGGGCTTTGGTGAATAATCCTAGGCTAGTACTAGCTGATGAACCTACTTCTAGTCTAGATGATGAGAATGCTAGGCTAGTTTTAAACCTATTGGAGGAGGCTAATAGAATGGGGGCTACGGTGGTAGTAACCACTACAGATCTAAGCGAGAAGATGCCGTCTGATAGGGATTATATACTTAGGGATGGTGTGCTAGTTAGGATGTAATTTATGGATTCATAGACCTAGGTTAATTCTAGGTGTAGCTGTATAACCTCTTCTAGCGATCTACATAGAGCTTCTATATTCTCTAAAGGTACATCCGGGTATACATCTGCTACGAACATTAATCCTCCACTCCTAGATGCTATAGCTCTAACAGCTTCTTCTAGATGGGATCTTATCTCTGAGGGTGTTCCGAATGGTAGGAGTTTCTGTCGATCTATATCTAGAGCTACGCATACCCTACCCCTACATATCCTAGCGATATTATCTAGACCGTTAACCCTATCCTGTATATTCAATACGGAGATACCTGAATCCAGTAGCTGATCCATAACCTCTACTACATGTCCATCGCTATGTAGATAGACGTGTATACCCATACCTCTTAGGAATCCGAATATCCTACGATAGCTTGGATATATTAGCCGTCTAAACTTCTCCGGGCTTATAGGCATCCTATACTGCATACCTAGATCATCGCCGAAGTATACTATATCAGGCTTCAACCTAGCTATACGTCTAGCTAGCTCCATATAGTACTCTTCGAGTATACCTATAAGCTTGTACAGCCTCTCATCCTCTAAAGCTATATCCTTCATAAGCTCCTGGAAGCCTCTCAGATAGTATAGCCTCTGGAAGAAGAATCCGTGAGGCATGTTCACCCTCGCTAATCTACCATCAATCCTAGCCGATCTTACAGAATCCTCTACTAGGCTCCACGGTATGGTAGATCCGCCTTCTACAGGTATACCTTCATCTGGATCTGGAGGGTTGAAATCCTTCAACATACTCCAATCCCTGAGCGGATGCTCTACAACCTGGCCTTGGAGGCCGTCGGCTAGGAATAGCCATACGCAACCCCAGGGGTCTACGAATCTATTACCTCTACGTCTTAAACCGAAATCATCGAATCTAACCGATCCCTTCTTGAAATCTGGGAATATCGATGGATGGCTAGCTAACAGATCTTCGAGAGCCTCCCTATACCTACTCCATGTAGCTTGGCTAAAGGATATGGAGCATGGTATCCACCATGGCCTACGCATCTCTATGCTACGTAGATAATTCTCCCTATAGATTCTAGGATCCCTGATATACTCTAGTAGGTTGTAATTCATAGCCTAGTCAACCGCTAACTCTAACACTATCCAAGGCTACTGCTGGAGCTACGGATGATCTTAGAGCTACCTGATCCCTACCTACCAATAGTAGGTTTCTACCGAATGCTTCGTAGAAATCTGCTGTTATAACAGCTCCTTGAACAGGCTCCACCAGTTCTCCACCCCTTATCCTATATGCATGTGTAACCGTAGCCTGCATTAAACCTGATATAGGGTTGGATAGCCATTCACCTATAGTAGATACTATATAGTATCCCTCCCCAACCTCTCTTATCATCTCATCTATCGTCGAATCCCCAGGTTTAAGAACTAGCATATTAGGTGATGGTCTAGGGGTTGAGGATAGGCTTCTCCAAGCATTACCTGTAGATTCTCTACCATCTATGTAGGCTGTGTAGGTATCGTAGACGAAGCTTCTAAGTACACCCCTATCCACTATTATATTATTCCTCGTAGCTACACCTTCATCATCGAAGCTTCTAGCTCCAACCCATCTACCTACAGCTCCCTCATCTACTATAGTAACCTTATCTGAAAGTATGCTTTGACCTATCCTACCGGCTAGGGGTGATCTACCCTTCTGAACTGCTTCAGCAGATAAAGGCTGGGATAGCATAACATCTAGTATAGAACATACAACCTCTGGGTGCAGTATTATCTTAGCTACACCCTCCTCCATACGCTTAGCTCCTAGGAATCTAGGAGCCTCAACCCCAGCTTCGAATCCTAATAGCCTAGCGTTTAATTCGCTTACTGAACGCGCTATCTTAAACCTAGTGAATGTAACAGATCCGCTATTCTTCTCAGCTTTAGCCGTTACGTATAGATCGACTATAGTCTCTATCCTAGATATAGCTCTACTATAGCTATTAGCTATAGAAACCTCTCTCACACCTATCTCGAAACCTCCACGTACAGGTTTAGATATACTAGAACCCTCGTATACGCCTTGTATAGCTTCCGATGCTACCTCTACAGCATCTTCTAAACCCATACTAGCTGTCTTAGAGCAGAAGCAGTCCTCCACGCTAGATTTAGAGATGGATCTGGGTAGGGATACCCATCTATCATCTTCAGGTGTAGCTTTAGCTATAGATATAGCTGATCTGATAGCATCCTCTACGCTAGCTTTATCCACATCCTCTACACCTACTACCGCTACCCTCCTACCTACAGCTACTCTTAAACCATAGCCTGATGTAGAATTCACTATCATAGATTCGAGCTTATCGGTAAACCTTACGATAATACTCTTAACTCTTCTAAAGTATACCTCAGCCTCCGATGCTCCTAAAACTTCAGCTTTGGAAACTAGATTCTCTAGATCTAGCATAGCCTAGCCTCCTCCTACGGATATCTGTTTAATCTTAACGTGAGGCCCGCCTCCGCCAACCCTAACCATCTGTCCATCCTTACCGCATCCACCGAAGACTGATGTCTCTACGGATAGATCGCATCCTACAGCTTCCACACCCTTCAACGTTTCTAGGATTAAACCAGATACGACTGTACCCCTAACTAGTTCTGCAAGCTCACCCTTCCTGATCATGTAGGATGGCCCTACCGAGAATGTGAACGATCCTGTACCAGGATCGACCTGACCCCCACCTGCACCCATACCCTTAACGTATATACCCTCATCTACATCTTCTATAAGTTCATCGAAGCTATAATCGCCAGGCTTCATGTAGAGGTTGGTCTGCCTAACTATAGGCTGGCTATGGAAATCCTGAGCTCTACCATTACCTGTAGGATCTAGTTTAAGCTTTGATGCTGAAGCTAGATGTGTTAGAAAACCCTTCAATACACCATTATCTACAACCGTTACAGGCTTCTTCTCCACACCTTCATCATCGTATGGTACGTAGTATCCGCCTTCGATTAATCCATCATCTACTATACTCACATAGGGTGAAGCTATCGTTTCACCTAGCCTACCAGCTAGTATGGATGAACCTGAAGCTACTAGATCCCCTTCGACAGCGTGACCGAAGGCTTCATGTATAACTAGACCTATAAGCTCTGGATCTACTATAGCCTTGTATAAACCTGCTCTAGGTGTACGAGCTTTAACAGATTCTATAGCAAGCCTACTTATACTACGAGTATAATCGCACCAATCCATACTGGATATGAACTCCCATCCTGAAACTCTGGATTTACTATCATAAACCCTTTCTAATCTACCAGCTTCGTATGCTACACTCATGTGGCCTAGACCTACTAGGAAGCATCCGACTTCGACTTCACATCCATCTGTAGATACGGTGAGTCTACGATCATACTGTATACCTAGCCTGGTTGATGTAGATTTAACACCTTCTATCATAGATTCACGATTAGCAGATAAGACTATGCTAACCTTATCCTCAGGTGTAGGATCTAGTGGATTAATCGAGAAGCCTGATCTAACCCTAACTCTAATAGGATTCTTAGATGATAACTCTACATCACCCTTCATACATCTAGCAGCTGATATAGCGTATTGAACAGTTTCATCTATACGTATCGGATCGTTGGTGGAGGCGAAGCCTATAGATCCATCTAGGAGGACTCTTAAACCAAGCCCTCTCCTAACCGTTCTAGAATATTCTTTGAGAGATCCGTTCTCTACGAGTATATACTCGTATACATACTCCTGGTATCTAGCATCTGCATAGCTTACCCCAGCTTTGGAAGCTTTATCTAGAGCTCTGTATACCGCATCTATCCAATCCACTTCCTACTCCACCGATAAGCTTAAACTATAAGCCATAGGATTAAAACCTTACTATAGTCGTGGATAGGATCGTATACGTGGATAGGGATAGGTGTATCGATGTATCCTCTAGGATTAAAACTATAGGTGTGGTATACCGTAGGATGCTGGATGGTGTACATGTAGATTTAGAGTATAAGCTACGCCTCCTCCTCTACTTCACGGCTATATGCTACGATACTAGACGTGTATGGGGTTATATAGATGGGGTATACTATCGTGGAAGCGACTATATATACCATGCTATGCTTAAGAAGCTTATGGAAGGCGAATTCTTCGATACAGATCGTATGAGGGAGTTAAGCTTAGAGGAGTTTGGACAGTGGTTTGAGGAGGGTGTATTAACGCGTATAGATGAAAGGTTGAAGTTTATCAGAGATACGGCTAGGATGCTTGAGTTATTCTATGATGGGATGGCTTCTAAGCTTATCGAGGAATCTGGTTATAGGCTATCTGGATCTGGGGGTTTTGTAGATAGATTATCTAGGTTTAAAGCATTCTCAGATCCTCTAGCTAAGAAGATTATGGTGTTAGCATCCCTTATAGAATTCGAGGGGTTAGCATTCTTCAAGGATTCAGATAGTATGGAGGTAGGTGTAGATTATCATCTACAGAGGATAGCTTTGAGAACCGGTATGGTTAGAATAGCTGATAGAAGTTTATCGGAGAGGATAGCTAGAGGTAGATTCGTATCGAAGCCTATACACGACGCTATCAGAGGTAGCTGTCTCGAAGCTTATCGTATAATCATAGATGAAGCTGGGTTTAAACCTAGGGAGGTAGATGCTATATTCTGGAATCTAGGACGTAGCTGTTGTAGTATTAGAAGGCCATCCTGTAAGCCTCCATGCATACATAGCGATATATGTAGCTTCACGACGTCTACGACATACGAGTGTATGGGAGGCTGTATTCTAGGAGGTATATGCGAAGCATCTGGTAATCGAGATTTCATAAAGCTTAAGGAGCCTAGGTATAGGACATACTACTACTGATATGTATAACTCTTATACCCTAGCATCCTTCATATAGTAGTTCTGGGATGGAGGCTAGATCTCTACTAGCTATAAGTATAGGATTCAATATAGTCTTAACGCTACTATTAGCTATAACCGTAACGGAGAACTATATGCTTACAGAGAAGGTATCGAATCTTACGAGTGAGGTTAAAGTTCTTAGAGAGAATCTGAATATAACACAAACCCAGCTAGAATACTATCGAAGTATATCTAGGTATGTAGAGGGTGGTGAAGGGTTAGGTATACTACTAGCTTCTAGCACGGTTAACGTCGTAGCTGTTAGGATAGTGGAATCTAGCTATGGAGCTAGCTATGAGGGGGTTGTACTAGAGGTTAGGGTTGATCTTAGAGTTGGGAAGGGTGATGTATATGTGAATACTAATCCTAGGATAGGTATAGATCTGCAATCGAGTGTTAGAACAGCGGTCGAGGTTTCTGGACGTCTACTAGGAGTTAACGTATCTAGGTATGATTACGTAGTCTATGTGAGGGGGGAGAGGGAGGTGGATGTAGTCGACGGGCCTAGCGCAGGTCTTGCTATAACTCTAGCAGTAATATCAGCTTTAGAAGGTAAACGTCTACCGAGTGGTGTTTATATGACGGGAACTATAAACCCGGATGGCTCTGTAGGGCAGGTTGGAGGTGTACTAGCTAAAGCTTTAGCTGCAGCTGAGCATGGAGCGAAGCTCTTCCTAGTACCTCCAGGACAATCTAAGGATACCATATGGGAGGTTAGAGAGGAGAGGAGGTTCATATTCACGATAAGATATCTAGTACCTAGGCAAGTAGATGTAGAATCCTATCTTAGGAGTATAGGATATAGTGTTAGAGTAGTGGAGGTTTCTAGTGTAGAACAGGCTTTAAAACTCGTTTATAACGGTAGCTACTAGATTCTACCATAATATGCTGTAGGATCTAAGTTAACTTTAATGCTAGCCTAGCATTATAGGCTTAATCTAGAGTAGATGTATACCTGGTCGATATGGGATGCAGGCTGAGACTAGGGTTAAAGCATATCTTGTAGGTGATAGGCTTATAGTATGGGATCGTATAGGTGGATCAGAATTATACCGTAGAGGATTCTATGGTAGACCTGTAGGTGTAGGTAAACCTAGAGGTATGGATATAGATTCACCGCTAATACTTGATCTAGTCGAGGGATTACACCTTCTAGAAGAGGGGTTGATAGAAGTCTATGATCAGTATACGGGTAGATTTATAAATGTGGATGAGCTTAGAAGCCATGCTCGTAGTAGGATAGAGGATTTTGATCTAAAATACATGGTGTATAAGGATCTGAGGAGTAGAGGCTATATAGTATCTACAGGTATAAAGTTTGGAAGCGATTTCGCTATATACAGGTATGGTCCAGGTATAGATCATGCACCATACCTAGTACAAGTTAGGAAGTGTGATTATACTATAGATGCTACAGATATAGTTCGTGCTGGAAGGCTTGCTACAGCTGTTAGGAAGAGCTTCATAGTAGCTTTACCTAAGATCGAGGATAATAGGATATCCTATCTACTATTCAGATGGTTTAAAGTATGAGTAGCATACCTTCCATCCATAGATACGATTAAATACTTAGATTTAAAGGGTTAAAGGTTTAAATTCTGTAGATAGGAGATAGACTGAGGTTTGAGTAGCAGTAAAGTTTGGAGGAGAGAATGGTTTAAAGTAGATGAGTATGGTAATTTCGGAGAATATCTAGGGGAAACCTACGCACCTTTCGAATTCGATGATAATTGGGGTTTAGGTGAGGTTGCCTTCGGCATCGAGGATGAGATAGGATTTAGAAGCTATGCTAGAATCGAGGTTAAGGAATCTGAAGTTTACAGATTTGAGTATGGATGCGATGATGGGGCTAGACTATACGTATACCATGAGAAGGGGGGGTTAATCTATAGTAGAACTGATAGCTGGAAGCTTCAAAACTACACTTTATACGAATGTGAAGTCTACCTGGAGAGGGGGGTCTATACTATCAGATTGGATTGGTATAAGTGGGGTATGCTAGCTAGGATAAGTTTCAAAGTATCTAGAGGCGGTGAGTATATAAAGCCTATACCTATAGAGGGAGGGTAAAGATAGGGGTAGGTTTACGGATTTATGTAGTATCGATCTTCTAGCCTACTTTTTCGACTACTCTCCATCTATAGCCGCAAGTGGGGCATTCGAATAGCCTTATATGGAGTTTAGGCCCCTTCCTACTCTTAGGTGATAAATCCCACTCCTTTACAGGATTCTTTACTTCAGTACCATCCTTCGGACAGTTCGGCATAGCTTTCACCTATCATAATGGTTACTATGGTTTCCATATATAAGGCTTTCCATACTAATGATATAAAGTAAAACGTTTAATGTATTCAAGTGTAGACTTCAATCCGTCATAAACTGATGCAAACCTAGCTGCTTCCAGCACCCTATCCCTTAACTCACCATCCTCATAAAGATCCTTCAAAGCAGATGAAAACTTATCGAAATCTAGAGATTCCTGATCTAATACTATGGATAACCCCATCTCCTCCATACGCTTAGCATTCCCCATCTGCTCCGTATGATTTGGTGTAGGTATAACTAGGGAGGGCTTACCATATAGTATAGCTTTAGATAGAGTGCCATGGCCTGCTCTACATACCACTATATCGCAAGCTTTAAGATACTCGTAGTATCTATCTATCCACCCATAGATTTTAAACCCACCGTAATCCTCCAATAGCTTACCACTACTAGAATCACCTATACACATAACGATATCGTAGCTATCAGCTAGCTTCATGAATATAGGTTTAAGCTTCTCTACTAGCGGAGCCCTCTCCCTTCTAGGACCGCTTATAGGAGCGAATACTAGAGGTTTATCCAATCCTACACCTAGCATATTCCTCAACCTATCTACACCAGGTAGATCAGATGGTTTAACATCTACTATAGGTCCTACAAGCTTGACACGATCAGCATATATCTCTGGTATCTCTAGATTACCTAGCGATACCGTATACGGGTATGGATAGTCCGGTATTAGTATCAGATCGCTTAAACTCCATATAGCACCGATGAAGGCTATGCTACCAGTATCTAAGAGTATAGCTAGTTTTCTAAATAGAGGCTTCTTCACAGGCGTTATTATCTTAAACTGGTTTAGTATAGTTATGCATGGTATATCGAGAATCCTAGCTGATAGAACGGTTGAAGCTCTAGTATCAGATAGTACTATATCTGGTTGGAAAAGCTGCATCATAGCGTATTCGAAGCCTACCTGCTTCACAAACCTAACGAAGGAGAGGAAGGGGCCTGGATCCACTATGGTTAGTTTGAAATCTACCGAGCCATCAGGCTTAACTTGGAAACCCATAGGTGGAGCTACCCTATACTTGAACTTACCATAGCTACTCAAGAGTTGGAGAGCATCGCCGTAGGTTGATACAAATATATCGAAGCCGTTTCCATATAGATTCTCAGCGATAGGTAGACATCTACCTATATGGCCGTAACCTATACCGCATACACCAAAGTATACTTTACTCAATACGGCTAGCCCCCACTAACCCCTCTCAGCGGAGGCTACGCCTATGAATAGGGCCTCTAGGATACCCCTCCTCGAATATTTCAGCACTAAACCTGTATATCCTCGTATTCCTCAGTAGCCATGCATCAGGTGGAAGACCGGCTTTAAGACAACAGTAGGATAGAAATTCTTCTTGATCCCAGCCTTGCTCGACTGCTACCTGAGGTAGGAGTAATCCTGAGTATATACCTCTCTGAACTATCAACCCATCTCTACCTATCTCTATTTTAGAAGGGAGGAGGCGTGGATCCTCGACCCTAACCTCTTCTGGTGGTGTAAGAATGCTAACTTCGACTACTATATAATCCATCTCATCTATGTCTACCGGTGGGAATCTAGGATCCCCTACCGCAGATTCTATAGCAGCCTTTATAGTAGCTTCTACTAGAGGATGTGTAGGATATGGGAAGCCTATGCATCCCCTAAGCTCTTTAACATTCTCTATAAGCTTATTCAGTGTTACGAATACACCTGATTTAGCGTAGAGACGGCTGGGAGTATCGGGTGGAGGATCGATAACTACACCTTTAGATAGGTATTCCTCGATAGCTCTTCGAGCTAGTTTAACTATGAAAGAGCCTTCTTCATCTGTATAGCTGTATAACACGATAGTAAATTGTGGAATCTCTATTTAAAAATCTAGCTACACATCTAGTATAAATCTATAAGTGTATGGTGTTCGAGAAGCAAGATTAACGGTGAATAGGATATGTCTACGGTAGATCTGAAGGTGGTGGGTGGCAGAGTCTATAGGAGGGGGAGACTTACACGTATCGATATAGCTATCGATGAAGGTAGGATAGTTAAACTCGGTAGAGGATCTTCCATGCCTAATAGTGATAAGGTAGTGGATGCTAGTGGATGCATAGTCCTACCAGGAGTTATAGATGTACACGTACATCTGAGAGATGAAAACCTATCGTATAAAGAGACGTTCGAAACTGGTACGCTATCCGCAGCTCTAGGAGGGGTTACGACGATACTAGATATGCCTAATAACGATCCACCGACTATAGGTAGGGTAGCTTCTACGAGGAGGATAGATAGAGCTAGGGGTAGGATATACGTTAACGTAGGATTCTACTCGTTTATACCAGAGGATCTAAAAGAGTTGGAGAATACTATCGAGCTAGGTATCTCAGGATTCAAGATTTTCCTAACAGATGGCTATGGGTTGAATCCATGGAATGAATCTATGATGCTAGAAGCTATGGAGATTATAGGAAATAGATCATCTATACTATGCGTACACTGTGAGGATGGTAGAATGATAAGAGAGGGTATGTCGAAAACCGCTATAAAGGATTTAAGAGATTACGAGAAGATTAGGGGTAAGGATGTAGAGTTATCAGCAGTCTCATACATACTTAGACTAGCTAGTAAATTAAAGACGGGGACGAGTATACATCTATGCCATATAACATGTAGCGAAGCTGTAGAGATGGTATCAGAAGCTAAGGCTAGAGGATTGAATATCTCATGCGAAGTTACACCCCACCATATATTATTGGATAGTAGCTATATGGATAGATTCGGTGGGCTTGCCTTCACCCTACCATTACTTAGGAGTAGATCTGATGTATCTAGACTATTCGATTATACAGCAGCAGGTTTTGTAGATATTATAGCATCTGATCATGCTCCACATAGTATTAACGAGAAGATGGATCCGGATCCATCTAGAGTTAAACCTGGTTTCCCATGTCTAGAGATAATGCTACCAGTAATATTTACAGAAGTGGTTAACGGTAGGGTTAGTCTAGATATAGCTGTGAAAACTCTATGCGAAAATCCTGCTAGAATATTTAGAATAGATAGGAGGGGTTATATAGAGGAAGGGTTTTACGCAGATCTAGTCGTATTAGATCCTAGAATAGAGTTTACAGTTAACCCAGATCTATTCGCTTCTAAAGCTAAGTATAGCCCGTTCTATGGAAGAAGGCTTAAAGGAAAACCTACTACAACCATTATCGGAGGTGTAGCAGTAGTCGAGGATGGGGAGTTAGCTATCGATAAGCCTATAGGTAAAATCTTAACTAGAGTTGATGGGGTTATAGTATAGGATATGAATAAGTATAGGTATAGATTCCTAGCAGATGCTATGCTTGGTAGGACAGCTAGATGGCTTAGAATACTTGGATACGATACAATCTACACAGATAAGTTAACGGATGATGAATTGATATCTACATGCTTATCGGAATCTAGGATACTGCTAACATCTGATGAACAGTTATACTATAGAGCTACTAGAAGTGGTGTAGAAACTATTCTAGTTAGAGGTAGAAGCGAAGCTGAGAAGATAGCTTGGATAGCGTTCAATCTAGGTTTTAAACCTCAAATAAACCCTGATTTATCCCTATGCCCGGTATGTAATTCTAGAGTAAGGAAGATAGATGTAGATGAAGCTAGGATTAGAGGGGTTCCTAAGAAGGTTCTAGAATGGAATAGGGATTACTGGATTTGCCATGGATGTGGGAAAGTATATTGGATTGGATCACACTATAGGAGGATGAAGCTATTCTTAGAGAAGGTTTCCAGTATATTAGAGGGGCTTTATTCTAGCTCTAAGCAGTTTTCACATAACAACATGCCATCCTTCTCTCTCAGTAGATCAGACCATTCACCACATAGTTCACAATAGCCTACCATACCACCCTCTGTAGACGTAGACTTCGCAGGTATCCCTGTTATACGCTCCTTCTCCATTAGAATCTCTATAAGTTCAGGTGTTACAGTCACTATATCCTTCGATGATATTATACCTACGAGCTTACCTTTATACATGACTCCAAGCCTTTTAACATGGTGATTCCTCATAACCTTAGCTGCAGTAGTAAGATCTGCATCCTGATCTATAGTTATAAGAGGTTTACTCATAATCTCCCCAACCTTCACACGTCTAGGCTTAAGATTCTTAGCTACAACCCTCTTAATGATATCCATATCCGTCACCATACCTATGGGGTTACCATCCTCATCCACGACTATGAGACTACCTATATCATACTTATCCATAAGCTTAGAGGCTTTAAGAATAGATGAATTCTCCTCGACAGTTACGACAGGGCTACTCATAACATGTTTAACTTTGACAGAGATCTTCTCACTCATCTATTATCCTACCTCCCCCAGCTGGAAGTTTAAGATGGAGATCGTCAAAGATATTGGTAGGCAATCCCTTCTCAAATACTTTTCTAGCTTTATCTATAAGCCTAGCTTTAATCAGCTCCACAAGTTTATCCTTAGCTATCATACCCGGAGCTACCCGTACATATACGCTAGTCTTAGCTTTAACCGCAGATACAGGAGCTACTATAATCTCGAATCCAGTCTCAGATAGAGCTAAACCTACAGCGAGTTCTAGAGACACGGATCTAACATAGTTTTTAGAACCTATTATCCTGAATGCCCCCCTCGGTATATAGTGACCGGGTGGGGGAGATTTAGATAATTGTGATGGGGAGACATAGAATACATCTAGAGATGAGAAGCCATCCCTCCAAGCTTGACTATACGATGCAGCGAATATAGCAGCCTCCATGATCGTAACCTCAGATGGAATCCTACCCTCAGTCTTAACTACGACAAACGGAGCCCCATGCACATCCGCATGGAAGACCATATCCTCTGGACTAGTATACTTTTTTATAAGTATTTCATTAGTCGATGCATCTCTACCAGCTAAAACTAGGAAGCCCTCTGAGGATATGAAGAAATTAAATTTCTCATACCACTTTCTCCTAACCTTAACCTTCTGGATTAACGGATACTCTATAATCTTAGACTCTAACTCTAGTAGGTTTCTCCTAAGCTCCTCAAGCTTGAATCTCAGAGCTTCAACTTCGCTACACTTACGCTTATACATAGAATAGTATCGGGAGATGGATCCATATATATCCTCTATGAAGCTCAGCTTTACATCATATCCATTAAACTTTACCGTGAATATTCCTGATCGAAAATCTATATCTAGAAGCTTTAAGTTAAGATTACGAGCTAGATTAGAAGCTTCTCTAAATATCTCCCCATCATCTATACCTAGCCTCTTAGATTCAAGTATAAGTGATGCTATCATACCTAACCTATCCATATACATCGATAGAGTATCGGCTATACGTTTATAATCTAAAGCCTCAGATTCAAGCTTAGATATCCTAGCTTCGATCCTACTTATACTTTTAGCTATCTCAGTAGCCTGTTTCCTACGAGCTACGGCAACCCTATCATACCCCTCAGATAGCATCAGTCTATGGAAGTAGTTATCGAGAGCAGAATTGAATGATGGGTATTCCTCATATCGTAGATTATAGATGCTAAGCTTGAATGGGGAGAAGTCTACAGGTACACCTTCATCTGAAAGGTATACATAGCTTCTAAAAGGAGGGCCTTCTATCGATGATACCATATCTTTAAGAGTCTCTACGATAGCTAACGGTATAGATTTAGGTATATCTCTAAGTATAGCATCCTTATTCAAACCCATTCTAGCTAATATCTCATCTAAGTATGGTGATGGGATACCGAGAGCTAGAGTCATCCATCTAGCTATAGATGTATCATCAGATGGAAACTTCTCTACTATACTATCTAATGGATCTGAGAATGGATCTAAACCTACGGCTGGTGGAAGCTTAAACTCAACACCTGGAGCTACAACTCTATCTCTCATACGCTTACTATGTAGAGTAGAGATTATCCTCCCGTAAGGATCTACTAAGATTAGATTACCTTCACGGAAAAGCTCTACATACAATTTATAATCTCCTTTACGCGTCGCTATGGAGAAAACTACTATCCTCTCAAACCTATGTTGACTTATATCCTTAATCCTACCACCGACTATATGCTTCCTTAAGGTTATGCATTTATTCGGCGGTATCCTAGGTTTCTCGTAGTCAAACTCTGTTAGATGGATCCTTCTAGGCGGATCGACTAATATATCATACCTACCACCAGCTACTCTAACCCTTATAAGTATAAGGCTACCCTCAATTATGTATATGTTATCGATGAAGCCCTCCCTTAGAAGTTTAGATAGCTCCCTAACGGTAAACATTATATCTAGACTATTCATAGAGGATCTAGCCAATGCTAAGCGTCCTCCTATACTTAGATCTAGATTAAGCTTAACATATATCTACTGGATTAAGGTAGCTATAGGGCTAATACTAGGATTCATAGTAGCTTCTACAAGGATACCTCTACTACTAGGTCTATCCATAGCTATATTCATATATATAGCTCTACACTACGTATTGAAGTGGCGGATAGGAGAGGATAGATTAGAGGATATGGGTGGAGAGAGGAAGCTCGTTATGGAGGGTATAGGATCGTTCTTCCTAGCATACATATTTGCATCGATCCTATTCTATACGCTACTATACCCTACACAGATACTATACTATTAGCGGCTGCTCGATAAAACCTTCATGAAATCTATTATACACGTGAAGAAGCCTTCTTGAAATTCATCACTGAGAAGACGGGGTCTTTCAAGGAAGATTCTCTTAATATTCTCTATCTCCCGCTCTATACTTGCACGATCCATAGTGTAGACCATCTTCACATATAGATTTGGAGAATCCTTCTTTAAACTCAAGATTATACCTTCTATAGCTTTAAGATAACCCTTCTCCCTATCCGATGATACTTCAGATTTCAGTCTAGGTAGTATAGCTTCGAGAGTCTTTAAATCACCTTTAACTATGAGCTCTAGTAGATCTCTAAAACGAGAATCCTCCATAGATAAGCCACCAGCCTTAATCTAGCTACTCTATATGGAAGCTACCTCCTCCCCTTCTTATACTCCTCTTCTTCTACATCCTCAACGCCATTCTCAGTTATCTTAAATACTCTCTCACCCTCTGGTAGATATGGGCTTGAAACGAGTCTAGCTATCCTCACAGGAGACGATGCTGATGGTCTACGTAGAAAGATACGTGTATGACTCGTATGTGCTACTATATGCCCTCCTACAGCCTCTACCGATGGACCTATAAACGAATCAGGTCTAGCCATAACCTGATTGGTAACTACTACGGCGAGGTTGAAAGCCCTAGCTAGTTTGAATAGTTTAAACATATGTCTAGCCAGCTTCTGCTGCCTCTCCACCAACATCTCTCTACCTAGATATTCGCTTCTAAAGTGAGCGGTTAGAGAATCTACGACTAGGAGTCTTACACCATGTTTCTTTATAATTTCATCACACTTCTCTACAAGGAGTATCTGATGATCTGAGCTTAAAGCCTCAGCATATATAATCCTCTTAAGGACGGAATCAGGGTTTAACCCTCTGAACCTACTCATCTGTATTATACGCTCTATACTAAAGGTATGCTCTGTATCTATGTACATAGCTGCTCCATCCAGTCCACCCTCATCTTCTGGAAGCTGAACATTTACGCAAAGCTGATGACATATCTGGGATTTACCTGTACCGTATTCTCCATAGAATTCTGTTATAGTTTGAGTCTCTATACCACCGTTAAGGAGTTCATCTAAAGCTCTACTACCTGTAGTAATCTTCTTAACCTTACTTCTCTCCTTTAAAAGCTCATCAGACGTGATGAATTCTATAGATATGGATTCCCTAGCAGCTTCTATAATCTTAGCAGCCTGCTTCTCACCTATACCTGCTGGTAATAGATCCTTAACAGATGCTGTAGCTAACGATTCAACTGTATGAAATCCTAGGCTCCTAAGCTTAGCAGCTATAGCTGGACCTACACCTGGTAGATCCTCTAACGTTTCGTATCTCCTTTTCTCTCCTCCCCTCTCCTCTTCCTCTAGAGCCATGAACCTGATCCTAGATAATTACTCTAATGAGCTGTATATAAGGCATTTTTCCTACGGTTAAGTATTAAGCTTCATGTAGCGAATGTGCATAAACACTAGATTCAGTGATTGCAGAATGAGCTTATCCGGAGATATCTTAGAGAGCGTATGTAAGAGGCTATTGTTAGAAGCCGCTACCAAGCTTCCTGGAGATGTACTTAGAGGATTAGAGGAGGCTTATAGTATCGAGGATAACAAGTATGCTAGATCCCAGTTGAAGATTATACTCGAGAGTGTGAAAATAGCTAGAGATGAAGGTATACCTATATGCCAAGATACAGGCAATATACACGTATATCTTAAACTAGGTAGAGGTGTCGTAGTCCCAGCTGATATATCTCTATATATCGATAGAGCTGTAAGGAAAGCTACGAAAGAGATACCACTCAGACCTAACATGGTTCATCCACTCACAAGAGTTAACAGTATGGATAATAGCGGTAGAGGCCTACCCCTAGTCACGATGATACCGGATCCTACAATCGATGGCTTAGAAGTCGCTATCATGCTTAAAGGTGCAGGCTCCGAGAATCTATCTAGGACGTATATGCTTAAACCTACAGAGGGGTTTGAATCTATACGTAGAATCGTACTAGAGAGTATAGCTGAAGCTTTAGGTAGAGGATGCCCACCTTACATAATCTCGGTAGCTATAGGTGGAACGCTAGAGTACGCTTCTATAAGAGCTAAGATAAACCTTCTAGAACCTATAGATAAACCTAGCTGTATAGAGTTAGCCGATCTAGAGAGGATACTCTTAGATGATATCAATAAGCTGGGTATCGGAGCTATGGGTCTTGGAGGTAGGGTAACCGCTATGAGGGTGAAGCTAGACTATATGTACTGTCATACAGCTAGCCTACCTGTAGCGATACAGATACAGTGCTGGGCTTTAAGGAAAGCTAAAGCGTATATAACATCTAGCGGGGAGATAGTATACCAGGAGCTATGAATATTATACATATACATACACCTATACGTAGTGTAGACGATCTAAGAATCGGTGATCAAGTATATGTATCAGGCTTAGTAGCTATCCTTAGAGATCAAGCTCAGAAAAGATTCATCGAGTATAAGATTAAGGGATTGACGACGCCTAACATAGAGAATCTACCAGTATTCCACTGTGGACCGATAGCCTATATGGATGGGGGGAGATGGATTATAAAATCGATAGGCCCCACTACTAGTGCTAGAATGGAAAGAGATCTGCCAGTATTCCTCAAGTTATCTGGTGTTAGGATGGTTATAGGTAAAGGTGGGGTATCACGGAGTACAGCAAGCGATATGGTTAAAATAGGTGTTGTATACTGCGCCTACCCAGGCGGAGCATCAGCCTTCCTCGTTAAAACACTTAAGAAGGTAGTAGATGTCTACTGGCTCGACCTAGGTATACCTGAAGCTCTATGGATAGTAGAATTCGAGAATCTAGGTCCTCTAACAGTAGCTATAGATATCTATGGCGGAAACATATATTCTCAAGTAGAGGATAACGTAGAAAGAAATCTAGATAGGATTCTGGGTGGGCGGTAGCATCCCTGAGGGTGGATGCCCTCACCGTCTAGAGGTATTAGGCTCGGTATAGGCTCCGTATCCTGTAAACACCGGTATGTCAGCCTTAGGGCCGCTCCGTTCCCGGCCTAACCCGGTTCGGCTGTAATGGAGGTAGCCTCCCTCCTTCGAGGGAAGCCCCTCCTCCACCCGGTCCTACAGGGCGGAGCTTCATCTACCTACACCTAACCCTTCTAGACGGATTGGAGCACCGCCCCTCTAGGTTAGCGGGCCCCTGCATAAGCCCGTTTCAGGTGGTAGGGGAGGGCTAGCCCCCCAGCCCTCCTACCGCCCACCCGTGAGATTTTCTTAAAAGCTTCTGGATATAAGAGTTAATGCATATAGAGTTTATGTTTAAATACGTGTATGTCTATGTGATAATAGTTCGGTGTCTCTATGTCATCTAAACGCGAGGAGATTCTAGCTAGACTTCGCGATTGTATAGTGAACTTCGATATAGATGGTATAAAGGATGCTGCTAGAGAAGCTATAGAAGCTGGTATACCTGCTTATGAGGCTATAATGGAGGGTATGGCTAAGGGTATGGATATAGTAGGTAGAAAGTATGAGGAGGGTGAGTACTTCCTAGCAGAATTGATTATGGCTGGTGAAACTATGAAGGAGGGGATGAAGATTCTAGAACCATATCTTAAAGCTGGGGATATACCTAAACTCGGTAGAGTTGTTATAGGAACGGTAGAGGGTGATCTACATGATATAGGTAAGAATATAGTTGTGACGCTTCTCTCAGCTTCAGGGTTCGATGTTATAGATCTAGGTGTAGATGTAACAGCTGATAAATTCGTAGAAGCTGTAAAGCAGTATAAGCCAGATATAGTCGGTATGTCTGCATTATTAACGACCACTATGGTTAATATGAAGAAGGTTATCGAAGCTTTAAAGGAAGCTGGACTTAGAGATAGTGTTAAGATAATAGTAGGAGGAGCACCTCTAACAGAAGAGTTTGCTAAAGAGATAGGCGCAGACGGATACGCACCTGACGCTGTCCTAGGTGTAGAGATATGTAAGAAGTGGGCTAGCACTGCGCGTAAAAAGTGAGTTTAGGAGGCTTCATTTAAATAGCCACCATATATCTTGCCTCAATTATAAGGGTTGAGCTGATGGTTTTATTCACTATATCAGGGGTTAGAGGAGTATACGGATGCGATTTAACGTTAGAACTATGTACCGATATAGCCCTAGCCTATGGTAGTCTCCTACCCCCAGGTTCTACTATAGCTTTAGGAAGGGATAGCAGACCTACAGGGGCAGCTATATCTAATTGTGTAGCTTCAGCATTAGCTTCGACAGGATGTAATGTAATCGATCTAGGTATGACCACCACCCCTTCGACAGCTTATATTACTAGGGTATTGAAGCTTGATGGAGCTATAATAGTTTCAGCATCTCATAATCCTCCTGAATGGAATGCTTTGAAATTTCTAGGATCACGTGGTATACCGTTGAATCAAAGAGCAGTCATAAACCTATACGAGAATGTATCTAATCGTAGGTTTAGGTGTATGGAACCTCTATCTATCGGACATATAAGGATGGCGGATTTAGAGGATTTATACTTACGCGGACTACTAGATCTAGTAGATAGGAATGTTATAGCTGGTAGAGGCTTGAAGACTGTTCTAGATGGGGGTGGAGGAGCTGGTGGGATTCTATCAGCTAGAGCTTTATCAGCTGTAGGCTGTAAAACCTTAACTATATCATCTATAGGCGGCTTCTATCCTAGAGGTATAGAGCCTACACCTGAGAATCTAGAAAGGACGGCTAGCTTTATAAGAGAGGTTGGAGCGGATGTAGGGTTTGCATACGATTGTGACGCTGATAGAGTTACGTTGATAACAGATGAAGGTGAAATTCTCCGAGAGGATTATACGTTAGCTTTAACGATCATGCATATTCTATCTAAGAGGAGGATAGATACCATAGTTGTGAATGTAGCTACATCTATGGCTATCGATGATATCGCTTCAAACTACGGCGTTAAGGTTCTAAGAGTAGCTGTCGGTGAAGCTAACGTAGTCGAAGCTATGCTTAAGATAGGAGCTGAAGTAGGAGGGGAGGGGAGTTGTGGTGGTGTTATACTATCATGGTTTAATATGGTTAGGGATGGGTTAGCATCGACTATGAACATCGTGGAGATGATAGCTTCAAGAAGGGAGGCTCTCTCAGATATAGTTAGAGATATCTCCAGATACTACCTATCTAGAGATAGGGTGGATTGTCCTAGAGAAATCACTGGCAAAGTTATGGATGAATTTAAGAGAATGGTTGAAGGTATGGATGTAGACTATATTGATGGTGTTAGAATAAAGTTTAAGGATGGATGGATCCTGGTTAGGCCGAGTGGGACAGAGCCTATAATAAGAGTAATGTGTGAATCTAGATCTAAGCTCGAAGCTGAACGTTTATGTAGAGATTATTCAGATAAAATTAGACGATTAGTTAGAGAGATCATATCATAGACCTATCCATGTTGAATTTGGAGGTGGAGTATGAAAGAGGTAGATCAGGATAGGATAGCAGCTATAGTAGAGGAAGTTGGTAGAAGTGTAGTAGGTGTAGGAAGTGTTAGGCTAATCTACGATATGCTACTTCATCCCTACCCTGTTAAAGGCTTCGGATCAGGTATAATCATATCTAGGGATGGGTATATAGCTACGAATAATCATGTGATAGCTGGTGGTGAGAGGATCGAAGTTTTAATGCCTGACGGTGATATACTTGAAGCTAGGATAATCGGATCTGATCCTTTGCTAGATATAGCTGTATTAAAGGTTGAAGCAGACAATTTGAATCCTATTAGATGGGGTGATCCGAGTAGGCTTAGAGTTGGATACATAGTGTTAGCTATAGGCAGATCTCTAGGTCTTCCAGGTGAGCCTACGGTAACGCTAGGTATAGTGAGCGCTCTACATAGGAATATAAGTTCAGAGTATATATCGCTTCAAGATCTCATACAAACTGATGCTGCTATAAACCCCGGTAATAGTGGTGGACCGCTTGTAGATCTAGATGGAGAAGTTGTAGGTATGAATACGGCTATAATACCGTTCGCTCAAGGTATAGGTTTTGCTATACCTTCTGATAGGGTTAGGATGGCTGCTGAAGAGATAATAGCATATGGTAGGGTTAGGAGGGGATGGCTTGGTATAGTAGGTGTAACCTTGGATAGACGTATAGCTAGATACTACGGTGTAAAAATCGATAGAGGAGTGCTAGTAGTTAAGGTTAGTCATGGAAGCCCAGCTTATAGAGCTGGTATAAAGGAGGGTGATGTGATAGTGAGTATAGGAGGATATAGGATCGAGAATCTAGAGGAATTCCTAGCTCAACTCTACAAATATAGAGTAGGTGATCGAGTAGAGATAGATGTTGTGAGAGATGGTAATATACTTAAGTTCGAGTTAACATTGGTTCATCCGCCTAGACTGAGGGTTGAATAGGTATGTGTAGAGCTAGGATGATACTACTTACATTGATAACAATCTTAACCATAGCTTCCTCATTCACGGTTAACCCTATATGCTTACAACAGAGTAGTATAAGAATAGCTGGCAGGGTTTTAGACTCTGGAAACTCCCCTATAGCTAATTCTACTATTATAGCTTTGGATTTCTCATCATTTAGGAGGTATTATACATATAGTGATGAATATGGATACTACGAACTCATACTACCAGCTGAGAATCCTCTAGGCGCTCCACCCGAATACATATTGTATGCTATCCACATAGATCCAGTAACAGGTTTACCAGACTATACTATAGGGATTTACCCTCAGAATCCATACGATCATAAATCTAGAGTTAAATATAGCTCAGATATAGATTTCAAGCTCTACTCTGCAGCTATAATAATGGTAGAGGGTAGTCCATGGTATATTGAATTCTTAGAGGAGCCGCTATACTATACGGTAGAATTGATAGATCCATCGACGTTCAAAGCTATAAACCTAGCTAATACGATAGTCATCTATGGTAAACCACCATACGCCTATAGTGATAAACCTGACATTAGATTCCTCTTAGGATATACTATCGATCCTAGTATAGTCGTTCTACCTGCAGGTATGGATGTAATACTTAGAATAGAAGCCGGCTTCCGTAGGGAGATGAGGTTTAAGATCATAGATCATATTTATAGATTCATGGGTGAATACCCATTCAACCTACCTCCAGGTAGCATTACCTCGATAAACCTGGATGAAGTATTTATGAGGTTCAATATAGATTATCTCAAAAGCGAGGCTGTAAGAATCCACGGTAAACTTGTAGAAGCTATGGAGGATGGATTCTTCGTAGGAGGTGAGTTACATGATCTCAATAAAGCTCTAGAAATCGTTAGAGAAGCGGAGGATAGGCTTAAAACTATAACCAGCTACGATGAATTAAGGAACATAAGGTTTAACTTCATCGAGCCGGCATACTACATGGTTAGGAGTATCGAGAATAGGATAAGCTACATGTATATAACAGCTGAAGCACAATATATATTCTTCCCATGGGTTCTATCACTATTCTCTCTAATATTCTCATTCTTCCTCTTCGATGAAGATAGACCTAAGATTATATGGTCTATCGCTATCTACGCTATCCTTATACTATTCTTTTTAGCTGTCTATCCTACAGCTTACAAGATATTATCGAAGAATGCTATACTAGAGATACTAGATCTGATACGTTTAGAGGTATCTAACACATGGCTGCTAACTCTAAGCTCTATGATATCCTTCATTATTCTATCGCTTATATTCCTATACGCTCCTAGAAAGCAGTTTGGTGTAGAGATCACTGGTAAAGCATCTGTTAGAGAAATCTTCTCGGCTATAGCTTCGATAGCTAAGAGGAATGTTAAGAGAAGGAAGATTAGAGGATTCTTCTCTATAATAACAGTAGCTATACTCGTCTTCAGCTTCACAACGTTGACATCTATAGCTTGGGTTTATGGTCTTACGACAATCGATGTTAGGCCTCCAGCTAAATCTATGGAAGGCATACTGGTAAGGAAAACCCCAGTAAACCTTGAATCACCAATTCTCACGACGCATATGATGACACGATCAGAAGTCGAAGGTATAGTAGATATCGTAGGAGGTAGGGTAGCTATTAAAGCTCAGAATATACCTCTAAGCACTCCTTTATTCATCGTTAAGACTAGGTATAGCGAAGCGGAGATATATGGGGTTATAGGACTGGATCTAGATGATAAAGCTACAGATATAGGTTCATACATAGCAAAGCGGATGATAGTTTTAGATACTAACGATACCATATTAGTTCCAGAATCCCTAGCTAGAAAGCTTGGTATAGATATCGGAGACTCGATCGACTTATACCTGATTAGAGCAGCTGAAGCAGTCCATATGGGTAGGTATATAGTCGTAGCTATCGTTAGAGATGATTATTTCAGAGCTAGCGATATCGATGGCTCTAGGATAGTACCGTTAAGATTGAGAGGAGGTGAACTTAAACCTCTCGAACCTGAAGAAGTTTTAATCCTAACCTCTAAAAGAGCTCTAGATATAGATCCTGAAAGGATACATGTAGCTAGGATATACATCGATATACCCGTTGATGACCGTAGAGTTCAGGATGCTATTAGAGTCCTAGCTATGAAGGGTTATATCATATTCCAGTTCCATGCGGGTAGAGCTAAAGCTACGTATATAGATATGGTTCTAGAAGTTAGAGGTATAGTAGAGTTTCTGGTACCATTCACACTAGTACTACTGAATACTTTATCCGTATTCGTACAGATAGCTTATGAGAGGGAGAGGGAGCTCAAAATCCTAGCAACCTTAGGGTTGACACCTGGGCATATAGCTGCTCTATTCATACTGGAATCTATGGTCATAGGTGCCGTAGGTGGGGGTATAGGTTATCTATCAGGTTTGGGAGCGTATAAGCTGATAGCGCTTCTAGGTGAGCAATGGCAGATAGGTGTTAGGGAGAAGCTTGAATGGTATTGGAGTATTATAGGTTTAGCCGTAGCATTATCTGTAACATTTCTATCTGCTGTTAAATCTGCTTTTGAAGCTGCAGCTAAGGTTACACCATCTATGGTTAGGAGGGTTAAGCTTAAACCTGAGGAGAGGGTTGAGAGGGAGAAAGCTATACTTAAAGCATATGAGGAACATAGCTTCATAATGCCTGTTAAAGTTAGGTCTAATGAATTAGTATTCTTCGAAGGATACATATTGGATACACTTAAATCCATGAAATCTCTATTCATGGAGAGTGTATCAGATATCAGAGTGTATAAGGAGGAACCGAGGATCGAGGATCAACCTATACCTGAGGAGAATATAGAATTCAAGTATAGGTTTACGGAGAGGACTGAAACTTATGAGGTAATATGTAGGTTAAGTCTACTCTATAGGAAGGATTCCAGGGATTACAGTGTAATATTGAAGTGTAAACCAGCATATCCAGGTATGCCGTACTATACGTTAGAATATGCCGCTAGAACAGTTAGAAGGATAATACTTGAGTGGGTTAGAGTAAAGGATAGAATCATAGGGCCGATCTAGACTTGAAGATAACTAGGAAGGTTATCGTAGCGATAAGTATGCTTTTAATCTCCATAGCGTTACGATTATACCTTATAGATGAAACTAGTATAATGCCTGATGAACCTATATACGTCGAGGCTGGTAGGAGATATGTAGACGGATTTGGAAGGATGGATTTTAGATACGATATTTGGAGCTATAATGCTGAACATCCACCAATAGCTAAATTACTCATAGGCTTAACCCAATTATCTTTTTGTCATATACTCGGAGGAGATACGCATGCATTATACCTTTCGTCTAGGATATCCTCAGTAATAGCAGGATCACTCATACCGTTATCAATCTATCTCCTAGGATCACCTATCTATGGTGAACTCACATGTTTAATAGCGGGTTTAGCGATAGCTTTATCCCCATGGATGATCTACCATTCGACTTTAGCTACACTAGATATATTTGCATCACTTTTCACAACTATAAGCTTCCTAACGTTATACTATGTTAAACCTGATAATAAGATGTATATTCTACTAGGCATATTCTCTGGTTTAGCTATAGGATCAAAGGGGACGGCGATAATATGTATAATAGGTATTCTACTATACTTGATTCTAAACTATATATTTGGAGGCGAGCGTAGAAATTTAGGCAAACTACTTGTTAGATTATTAGCATCTATCTTTATCGCCATCTTGACTTTCATAGTTACATGGCCATGGTTATGGCCCAATCCTTTAGAAAGAGGGTTATGGGTTTTAGAATTCCATGCATCGCATATGGCTAGAGGTCATACTACATTCTATGCTGGTAACGTATATACACACGTACCCCCATGGGTGCCTATCTATATAATCTACGTTAAGAATCCGTTGGTTACTACTATATCCGTAATCCTATTTGTAGGCTACATAGCTAAAGCTTTGATTAAACGTAAGCATAACAGAGGGGATTTACTTATAGCTTCATGGTTACTTGGAGGTATAGCTACATACTCATCGTTCTCGATCATACTAGGTGACCATTATATACTACCGCTAGCACCAGCCATATACATATCCAATATATACGCAGCAACTACGATTACCAAATGTAAGAAAACCATATACAGAAATCTAGGCTTAATCATCATAGCATCTACTATAGCTAGCCTAGGATCCGGATTGTATAGGTATAGAGAGGCACCGGGAGCCTATGTAAACGAGGTTATAGCTAGAGGCGATGAAGCTATAATAATGATAGATACAGGCTACGAAGATATCGCAGACTATATGAGTAAACTATCATCTATTAACGAGTATGTAGTTGTAGCAACACCATACTATCCCAATATCCTTGAAATAGATTTTAGACGTAAAGGTTTAGATAGAGTATTAGTCATCGATATGAGTTCGATAGGATATGCAGATTATGCTGTTGTACCAGTACTCTATGCTCGTAGATATGGTATACCTAAAGCGATTTTAGATAGGTTTCATCTAATCTATACTATTACGTCCGGTAATACCATATTAGCATATATCTTTGAAGCTAATAAGACTATGGATAAATATATGTAAACCGTTATTAAGATCTAGCGTGATACTATGTATATGGTGATTTAGCTCTGAAGCCTTTCAAACTAGGGTTTATAACAGATGAGTATAGCCAGGACTTAGATGAGGTTATAAAGTTCGCTCTAGAAGTCGGAGCTGAGCATCTAGAGATAAGGAGTGTATGGAATAAGAATGTTAAAGATCTGACAGATGAAGATCTAAGAGTTATTAGGAGGTTGGCTTCGCAGAATGGTTTACAGATATACTGTCTAGCTTCACCCTTATTCAAGGAGCCTATAGAGACGTATGAAGCTCATATGGCTATGCTAGATAGACTCTGCGATATAGCTCAGATGCTTGACGCTAAGTATATAAGATGCTTCGCTTTCGTCGGTTCTACAGATTTGTACGAGAAGATGAAGGTAGAGATAGCGGATAAGCTTAAAGCTGCAGCTGAGGTTGCAGATGAGTCTGGCTTAAAACTCGTATTGGAGAATGAACCTATATGCATAGTTACTACTGGTAGACAACAAGGTGATCTCATAAGACTCGTCGGACATAGAGCATTACTAGCTACATGGGATCCTGGGAATGCATACGTATCCGGTGTAGAAAAACCCTATCCAGATGACTACACGTATGTGAGAGGTCTAGTAGGACATATGCATGTTAAAGATGCTGTTAGAGAGGATGGGAAGGCTAGGATAGTTAAAGTCGGATCCGGGAATATAGATTATAAAGGGCAGTTTAAGGCTTTATATGAAGATGGATTTAGAGGAACTATATCTCTAGAGACGCATTACAGGCATCCTACCGGAGGTAGAATGGAGGCTACTAGAGAGAGCTTCATAGCTTTGAAGAATATAGTAAGAGAGGCTTTAGGATTAGAGGAGTAGAGATCTCCTATAAGAATCCTCAATATAGTTTTTAGTAAACGATAATTCCTCAAACGGCTTCTCTCCCAATCTAGCTTCTATCGATAGATATCCTCTATAGCCTATCTCGTTTAGCGTTCTGAATATCTTAGAAAAGTCTATGACACCTCTACCTGGCACACGCATATTCTCATCTGCGATATGTATATGGATAAGACGTTTAGCTACAGCTCTAAGAGAGTCTAGTACGCTATCCTCCTCGCGAATCATATGTCTAACATCTGCTAGAACCATAAGGTAGTCTGATCCTATGGATTCAGCTATCTCATAGGCTTCTAAAACAGAGTTTATAAAGTTACTCTCCCTCTTAGAGAGCGGCTCTATAGCGAATACAACCCCGTATTCTTCCCCAGCTCTACTAGCCTCCCTCAATACGGCTAGATTCCTCTCCCTAGCCACATCTACAGGTATATCTGGAGGTATGTTTCTAGCATGCGACGAACCCCAGACTAGTATCCCACAATTTACTTCAGCAGCTGCTTCAGCTAATCTCCAAGTATACTCTATACTTTTCATCCTGGTAGACTCATCGTTAGATGTATGCTGTAGACCTCTAGGATATATAACGTTCGATGCTACTATCTTAAGACCATAAGATTCTACCAGTTCCTTTAACTTTATTCTATCCTCTCTAGATACAGTATAGGGGTTTAACTGTAGAGAACCAGGTATTTCTACCCCCTGGAATCCTAGCTTAGAAAGCATCTCCAAATTACTCTTAGAGGCTTGCATACAGCATGCGAGTTTAAACATAACTAAACACCATCTAAACTTCTCCAGATCATATTATATATATCGTTTTCCCCTATCGCCTCATTAGCTCTACACATGTACCTAACGTTTATCTCTATATGACGGAGGCTATAGTTTGACTAAGCTCTAGATGAGGTATGAGTATAGAGCTTATACCTGATAAACTGAGATCTAGGTTTAAGAAGCTTACACCTATCCAGGAGAAGGCTATACCTATCATACTAGAGGGTTGGAATACACTCATCTCTGCACCTACAGGTTCTGGTAAAACTGAAGCTGCAATACTACCAGTTCTAGCTATGTATCTTAAACGTAGAGATACACAGTGTGATACAGGTATAGGTATACTATACGTGACACCTCTCAGAGCTTTGAATCGTGATATGTTTAAGAGGCTTAGTGATCTATGCGGAGAGGTATCGGTTAGGGTTGATGTTAGGCATAGCGATACACCTAGGAGTATCCGTAACTTTCAGAGTAGGAATCCACCTGAACTACTCATCACCACACCTGAGACCCTCCAGCTCCTACTCGGATCTAAGCATATGCGTAGATGGCTTAAAAGCGTAGGCTGGGTTATAGTCGATGAAGTCCATAGTATGGTATGCAGTAAGAGAGGTGTTCAGCTAGCTTTAGCTTTAGAGAGACTTAGAAGGCTTGTAGGTAGGGGTATCCAATTTATAGGATTATCAGCTTCGATTAGTAAGCCATACGAAGCTTTGAGATTCATAGTCGGTATGAAGGGTTGGGGGTTAATCGTGGAGGATCCTACAGCTAAAAGATACGAGATACGTGTAGAGCTTTGCAGACCTATAGATGAAGATTATAGATTAGCTGAGGAGCTTCAATGTAGTATCGGTTTATCTTCTAGGATTAGGAGAATACACGGCTATGCCTCTAGATCTAGGTCTACGCTTATATTTGCTAACTGTAGGGAGCATGTAGAACTTCTATCTAGTAGATTGAGGATTATGGGTTTAAAAGTAGCATCTCATCATAGCAGTCTCTCCGGCGAATCTAGAAGTGAGGTAGAGAATTTACTTAAGCATGGAGAGATTGAAGGTGTTGTATGTACATCAAGCCTAGAACTCGGTATAGATATAGGCAGGATAGATCTATGTATACAATATCTATCTCCTAGGAGCCCTACAGCTCTACTACAGAGGATAGGTAGGAGTGGACATAGCCTATACAAGGTTTCAAGAGGTATAATCATATCTAGTGGATCGGATGACTTCCTAGAAGCTGTCGTAGTAGCTCGTAGAGCTCTTGATGGCAGACTAGAAGATCAGGTATACGAGGAGTATGCTCTAGATGTTTTAGCGCATCAAATCGCCGGTATAGTCTTAGATAACGATGGAAGCTCTAGTTTAAGTGATATATTCGATATAGTATCATCGACTTATCCCTATAGGGAGGTGAAGATTGAAGATTTACGTAAACTCATAGAGTATATGGCTAAGCTTGGACTCATAGATTTCGATGGCGAATATATTAGATCGAATAGTAGGACTAGGCTATACTATATCAAGCATGTTTCTACCATACCTGAAGAGGTGAAGTACCCTGTCTTTGATGAAGAAACTGGATATGAGATAGGACATCTAGGTGAGGATTTCTATGCAAGCTATGGTAAACCTGGTGTTAAGCTTATACTCAGAGGGGTTCCATGGATTATATCTAAGATTCAAGGGTTCGATATCTACGTTAGGAGAGCTGAAGATTACCTAGCAGCTATACCTGGATGGGAAGGTGAGGTTCTACCTACACCTTTCGATGTAGCTATGGAGGTCGGTCGTTTAAGAGGGCTTATCGAAGATCTATACGTTAAAGGGTTGGATTTAACCGAAGCTTCTAGGATACTATCATCTATGTATCCGTCAGATCCTGTAAGCTTTGAGGAGGCTTTAAAACCTATATACAGGCATCTATATGATGGATACCCCCTCCCGAAGGATAACCTTATACTTATCGAATCCGTAGGAGGCTACATAGTTATACATGTATGCGGTGGACATTCTGTAAACAGATGTATAGCTAAGATACTATCATATATACTGAAGGAGAAGTTTAACGTAGAATGTATAGCTAGATGGGATGCTTATAGGATACTGCTTATGACTCCAGCTCTAACTAGTGTAAGCAACTTAGTTGAAGTTATCAAAGGTATAGATCTAGATGAATGTAGACGTATACTATGGGATTCAGCTGATAGCTACGTTATGAGACATATAGCTTTGAAGTTCGACGCTATACCTGGCAGCTTATACTATAAGTCTGCAAGCTATCTAGCGACGCTACCCGATAGATTTAGGAATACACCCATCTACGAAGAGACTGTTCGATTTCAGCTTAAACACCACTACGACTATGATAATTTTAGAAGAATCATAGAGGCTATTAGGGATGGAGGTATCGAAATTAAGATTATAGAAGATCTAACTGAACCTACACCTATAGCTAGACCTATATTTGATCTAGGCGTAGAGGCTGAGTTATATGATGATCAATCCTTCAAGGATGCCCTTCTATCTAGAATATTGAATATCATATGCATATCATGTCTACACTCTTGGAGGAAGCCTGTCAGGGATCTTCTCCAAGGGGTTTCATGCCCATCATGCGGTGGGAACGATATAAGCATAATAAAGTGGAGGAGGGAGGAGACTATAGAAGCTTTGAAGAAGAGGAGGGATGGCGTAAAGCTTAGCGATGAGGAGGAGAGGCTTGTACTTAACGTAGATATGGCTGCGGATCTAGTAAAGCTCTATGGTAGCAGAGCATTCATAGCTCTATCCGTTAGGGGTGTGGGGCCGCTAACAGCCTACCCTATACTAGCTAAGAGGCATAGCGATGAAAGAGAGTTCCTTAGAGAGCTTAGAGAAGCTATGCATGAGTATATGGAGACTAGAGACTACTGGAGTGAACGGGATAATCGATCGTAGAGTATCTGTGGAAGCCTATCCCTATTATCTAATGTAACTTCAACCACCTCTACACCGTTCATATACCTTATATGTCTAGCTAAAGGATCATCACACCTATAGTGCAACGTACCTAGTATACTCTTGTTAGATTTCAGTAACCGATAGATAGCATCCTTAAATCTTCGTGATATAAGCTCCATAGGACCGACCTCATCTACAACCACAACTTTCATAGATTCATCGTTTAACGCATCGAGTATAGCTTTAACCCCTATAGATTCGAACTCCTCTATACTAACCCTATACCTACCTATCCTAGGACCAGAGGTGAACGATACATGAGCAAGCCAACCCTCTAAACCAGTAGAGATATCCTTAACCCTGAAGCCAACCCTAACACCAGACTCCCTAACCTCGAAGCTTACCATACCACCGATACGTATACCCAACCTGCTAAGAAGTTTAGCAGTTTCTAATACAACAGTAGTCTTACCAATACCAGGCCTACCAGTTAGGAAAATCCTAGAAGCCATCAAGAAAGTATATAGATAGATGATATATAAATGCACAACGGATACGAGAAGCATAAACTACTCATCATTAGATTGCCTGATATAAAGAATATCATATGGAACATGATTTATCCTGAGCTACCTGGTCCAGCCTCATGGTAGGCTTACATATTTTGAGCCGGATAACGTAAGTCAAGGTGGGCCACCTGTAAACTGGACTGGAAAAGGAGATGAGCTAATACTGCTAGCTAGTAGTAGGAAGGCGTTGGGTATGTATGATGGATATGGACGTAAAGTAGTGGTATTCCCAGATGATGGTATTTTACCTAGAGAAAACTATTACTTCGCACGTATGGTTCAAGTATACGTAGCAGATTTGATAGGAGATGCAAGAGAGGAAGCTGCATTCCTAATCGATAATACACTCTACATATATACACAGGATAAACAATATCCTAAAGGTGAAAAGATATATGCTCCAATAAGGAAGAGTTATCCTGGAGTATCTAAACCAAACTGGAAGATCAATACGTGAGTATTTTAAAAGTTGTTTCATAACATAGTACTATTCATCCAATTTATTTTAAACATTAATTATACACATGTAGAGGGGTAGCTTTTGCATCCAATAGGTTAATCAATTGTTATTCCTCACTTCTGTGGATTTTTATAATGCCATCATATTACCAAATTGAAATGCTTTAATTATACGATTACATACCAATTCAATTTATAAGATCGATAATCTGAAATATTTAAAGACTATATGACTTCAACTTATCGAGTTATTATTTTAGACATTCATTACACTAGTAAGCATTCGATATAACATTGTATAATCAATATACATTTTAAAATTTTATATTATGCGAAAACGCTCAAAAATATATATGATTAATTGATTCTACAAATGAAGAGCAGATATATGAGGACAGAATAAATAATGAGATGTACATAGCTTTATAAGATCTGGTTATGATAGTTTTTCTATCGAGATGAGTGGTGAGTACTATAGGCTTCTATGGTATCGTGCTGAAAGGTTTCTGGTTAGGGCTTTAAGGGATTATTCTGAAGGCGATTATGACGGGGCTTGCTTTAATGCTGAGGAGGCTATTCAGCTAGCGGTGAAGGCCGTACTCTATAAGTATTTCGGGGAAGTTCCTCGTATACATGGTTCTAAAGTTCTTCTTTCGAGATTGAGGAATCTGCTTATGGATGCTGGGAGAGAGGATGTAGCATCCCTAGTAGGTAGGTTTGCCGCTGACAATCGTGATATCCTAGATCTTCTTGAGGAAAGCTATACTATGGCTAGATATGGTAGTATATCTTATGGGGAAAGACAGGCTGAGCGATGTATCGAAATCGCTAAGAAGGCTTTCGAGGTGTTGAAAGATGTCGAGGGAAGGCTGGGCTAGATATGCTTTGGAAAGGTATCTTAAGCTTAAGAGGTGGATGGATTATAGAGATGTTATCGTTAAAGCTTGTAGGGATGCCCTAGGAGGTAAATGTCTACATGTATATGTGGTCGGTGGTGCTGCTGAGGATAGGTTAACAGTGTTAAGCGATATAGATGTAGTCGTAGTTGTAGATGACCCTTCATGTAAGAGTTTGGATAATATCGTCGCTATAAAGGGAAGAGCTGAGGAGTTGGGGTTACCGGTAGATGTGCAACTGGATGTTAAGATATCGACAGAAGAGGAGTTTAAACAGTTGATCGATAGAGGTATGTATAGGATGGTTATGGAGATAAGCTGATAGTTATGTATCTATCTTCTCCCTTCTACGACCGGAGTATGATTTAGATACGATATCTTCCATACTTTCTAGCTACTTCTATCATTTTCATGAAGTTTTCGAATTTCACCCCGACATCTACTACGTTAGCTGTCGTTAGTATATGTCCTCCCCCAGGTGAAGCCTTCCTTATACACTCCAATGTCTCTCTAGCTACATCTTCAAGCGAGCCTATATTTAGCGTACGTAGACATATATTGCCTACTAAGCATATCTTATCACCGTATAGCTCCTTGATCTCACCTATATCTATACCCGCTTGTGGATCTAGAGATTGAACACCATCCACACCTGATTCGATTATATATTCTAGTAGCGGCTTTATATTTCCATCAGAGTGTAAGACTACGAGTGCGCCCATCCTCTTGAATGCATGAACCTCCCTTCTAAGCTCAGGTAGTATTATTTCCTTGAATATTTTAGGAGACATGAATGGCCCATTCTTATATGCATAGTCGGCTCCGTTAACTATACCATCAGCCCCTGCTTCTATCTGACGCTTAGCGGATTCTATAGCTATATCGGTTCGATAGCGTAGATACCTCTTGATGAAATCTGGATATTTATAAAGCCATCTAAGTAGATCTACATCCTCCCCTCCGATCGTACCTGATGCTCCTCCGAAGATTAAAGCTTGATCACCAAGCTCCTTCTTCAATAGCTTTACAGGGTAGAGATAGCTATCATCTATAGATTCATCAACTATCTCCTCAGGTTTAGGTCCATACTTAATCCTCGCTTCTATCGAAGCTATAACCTCCTCATCGGATCTAGGCTTACCCCTTTCTAGAGGCCAATCCATATTCGTCTGTGGAACCCATCTTCTAAGAGCACCGTTAACCCTCCATATGTTCTCCCCAACCTTCTCCACCTTAGTACTCCTGGTATACGCATTCGGATAGACCCTGATCCACTCAAACTTAAGCTTCCTATAGAGGTCTAACTGATCCTCAGCTATCCTACGATTTACATAATCGACCTTACCCTCAGCTATAGCATCCCAGCATAGAGGTGTATTCCTATAGTACGGTATACGACCTATAATCTTAGCCGTTATAGGAGGAGTTATACCAAAACTACCTATAGGAAGAATATCAGGCTCCTCTAGAAGTAAAGCTGCTTCAGCCCTCGATCTACCCTTCATACCAGATAGGATGTTCTCGATGAATAGCGATATAAACCTATACATAGATGGGAGAAATAGGAAGAGGAAAAATAAATGACGGGTTGTTGCTACATTATAGCTATGGTTGTTGCTGCGTAGTGTGCTGATGTTATGAGTATTGCTAAGGTTATCGATGCTGTCATTCCTATGGCGAATGGCATAGCTATATCTTCGTATAGTTTTGTTCCTCCTATTCTTAGGACTATAAGCTTAGCTATATACGCTACTATACTAGGTACTAAAACGTTATAGTACATCCAGCCTAGGCCCATGGTTACTCCTGCAGGGTTTAGTGGGAACCATGGATATCTGGCATGCATTATGTAGGTTATCGATGTGATAGCGAATCCTATAGCGAATAGTATCCATTGGCCTACTACTGGTGGACCCCATGCACGCCAGTATGCTACGTATGTTGCTGCTGATGCGTATGTAGGGCCTCTCTGTAGATAGTTATTCGGTGCTCCTGTATAGTTGAATACTGATAGGTTTAACGCTCCGAAACGATGCCACATCCATACTATAACAGGGTATCCTACAGCTATACCTATTAATGTAGCTAGTACTCCTCCGAGGAATATGTATTTCGAGTGTATTCCTTCCAGCGATCCTATCTTGTATGCTTCCATAAGTGTTAGGCTTGGTGTACCCCTAGCTACAGGACTCCACCACCATGGGTAGTCTGCTCTAAGTACTAGGAATCTATTCTTAGGATCTTCTATGAAGAATGGTGATAACGGATCTGCAACCCACCACTCCCTAAGCGTAACGCTTAAACCTGGAGCCCAGTAGTTATCGTTATACATATCTATAGCTAACCCATACTCCGCTCCAGCTCTAGCCCTACCCATCCAGAATAAACCGAATAAAACCATATATATGTACCCGTATACTATCGGTAGGTTTCCTTCACTAGCATACCACCATGTAATAACGTAGATTGTAGCAAAGAATACCCAACCCAACAATATATATCTATACTTCAAAGGCTCCCTAGCCTCAACCTCAGGTGGAGCCCTACCAAGCAAAGCCTTAACACCATTGATAAACTCACCCCTGAAAGCTACAAACACAGGATAAAACATCAAACCAAACATAGCACCGATAGCAAGCCATTGAGGAGCACCCCAAGTCCAAACCCACTTCGCATACATAGGACCCTTACCTAACTCTCCACGCCATATTACACACGCTAAACCGTGACCTGCACCCACAGTTCCGGCGCTGTGAGGCTCCCACAACCCCATGTAAGTCATTATGGGCCACCAAATCCAGTGTACGAGTATTGCCGTTACTATATAGCTGAATAGTGTCTTAATAGGGACTAGGAATGCTGAACCTATCAGAAATGCTTCAAAATTGAAGTTTAGAGGAGCATTCGGTATTATTACGTAGGGTGTGAAATCTATTCCAAGACTATATGCATAGGTTAACGGTGTTAATCCTATTCCTGGTATTGTCCATCCCCAGTATTGGAATTGTGCTATGAATCCTACTAGTAGTCCTAGCCATAGCCATACGTTATCGAATATCCTGCTTTTACTGTCTATCTTCTCGTATGCCATATCTATTAGTTTTGCTGCTGCTGTTGCGTATGGGAATGGTAGTGCTTCTATATCTATCCACTGTCTTCTGAATAGTGTTGCTAGGAATGCGAACATAAGATAGTATGATGTTAGTCTTAGTATATTCCATAGTATTGATGGTGTCCATGCATCCCATGGTACTGGTCCACCATACATCCAAGACTCCCATAGCTTATCGTTGAATGGATCTGGACCCCACTGCCACATAACGTTTCTACCCCAATCTAGATTCCATTTATGGAATGCTGGTATCTGTCTAGTAGTACCAAGCATCAGAGGTACACGCATAATACCGTATCCTGTAGGTATTATCCACGCAACCCACAGCATACCTGTTATAAGAGCAGCCTCACCCCTCCTAAACACGCTAGTACCTCTTAAAGCAGCCATAAGCGAAGATACTAGTAAAGGCCAGAAGAAAGCAAAGATAACCGTACCCTGCCAATCGCTACTCCAAGCTTCAGAACTGAGAGGCCATAAATCTCCTCCAGGACTGAATAGCGATAGGAAAGTCATGAAGAATACTATGAGGATGGTCGCTATGATACCGGTAAGCCAAGCGATCGGACGTATAGCGGCTTCCTCAGTCTTTAACCCAGCTTCAATTTTCATAGATTTCCCCACCTGGCTTCAACTATATGCTTACAATGTTTATAAGCCTTTAATTTTCCTAAACTATCCATAGATAGAAATCCATATCGATAGGTTTCAATACCCCTATTATAGGGTAAATCGATTAAAACATTGAGAAGGGTAGATATTATAAAAAGAGAAAAAAGATAAGTATTATCTAGAGTTATGTCCTCTACATAGTTGCTATTGTTGTCGATAGCTGGTTTAGGAATCCTAGTATTACTGCTGGTCCTGTTGCTGCAGCCATACCTATAGCGAATGGCATAGCTATATCCTCGTATATTCTAGCTCCACCAATCTTCATAACAATCATCTTAGCAATATATGCTACTATAGCTGGGAACATCATGTTTGGTGGAACCATACCGAATCCCATAGCCACACCTGAAGCATTTACTGGAAACCATGGATACCTAGCATGCAAACCATATATCACGAATATTATAGCCGCACCTATAGAGAATAATATCCACTGCGAAACTCTAGGTCCACCACCAGCTAAGCTCCCCCTCCAATACTCTCCAACCTCTGTTATAGCTAAGTATGTAGGTCCTCTCTGGTAATAGTTATGGGGCGCTCCTGTATAGTTGAATGCTGATAGGTTTAACGCTCCAAAACTACACCATATCGGTAGATGCGTGAATATAGTTACCACTACCCCTACTATCACAGCTATAATCGTAGCTATAAGTATGTATCTTGAAGGTAATCCTTCCAGCGATGCAATCTTATACGACTCTAATAGCGTAGCTGCAGGAGCAGCTCTAACAACCGTGAAATACCATGGATAATCAGATCTAGCTACGAGGAATCTAGCTTGAAGATTCCTTATGAAGAATGGAGATACAGGATCGGCAATCCACCAATGCATCCTGAAACTATACGTCCAGTTGTGAGCCCACATATTCTCGTTCATAAAATCTAAAGCTAAACCGAATTCTGCTGCAACCCTAGCTCTACACATAAGCCATAGATTAAATATTATGTATGATATTATGGCGAATCCTATGGGTAGGTTTCCTAGGCTTGCATATGACCATGAACCTATGTATATCAGTAGCAATACTATGAAGCCTAGTAGTATCCACCTATACTTTAAAGGCTCCCTAGCCTCAACCTCAGCCGGAGCCTTACCTATGAAAGATTTAAAGACGTTTACAAGCTCACCTCTAAACGATATAAGTAGAGGCGCAAATATTATAGCGAAAGCTGCGCCGAAACTTATGAAATCTACAGCACCCCATGTAAGAACCCAGTTCATCATGTTAGGTCCAGTCCAACCGCGGAATACAGTTGTCTGTATTCCGTGACCTGAACCTACATCCCCGGCACCATGAGGTTCCCAGTATCCTAGCCAGGACATCGTATTCCACCATATCCAGTAGAATGCTATCGATGCTACTATGTAGCTGAATAGCGTCTTTACAGGAACTAGGAATGCTGCACCTATCCAGAAAGCTTCAACATTAAAATTAAATGGAGAAACCGGTAGTATTACGTATGGCGTGAGATCTACGCCAAGACTGCCATAGTTCACCGGTGGTGTTAGTCCTAGTCCTGGTAGTGTCCATGCCCAGTATGGGTATATTGCTAGGAATCCTATTAGTAATCCTAGCCATAGCCATACGTTTTGGAATAGTCTTGTTCCTCCATCAACCTTCTCATAAGCCATATCTATAAGCTTAGCAGCAGCAGTAGCATGTGGGAATGGTAGGGCTTCTATATCTATCCACTGCCTCCTCCATAGTGTTGCGAAGAATGCGAACATAAGATAGTATGGTATTAATCTAGCTGTATGGAATAGTAGTGCAGGCATCCACTCAGCCCATGGTACTGGTC
>Ga0209394_1000359_pt1 | contig 37351 bp, 26 predicted proteins | sample JNZ201metaG_FD_184122 | JGI IMG/M metagenome (GOLD analysis project Ga0209394, IMG submission 184122) | Hot spring microbial communities from Jinze hot spring, China to study Microbial Dark Matter (Phase II) - JNZ 20120812A (SPAdes) (version 3) ...
AGCCAACAAGCAACAAAATGATCTTTATCCATCTCCACCAAAGGAGGTTCTTCCCTCCTACAGATATCCATAGTATAAGGACACCTAGGATGAAACCTACAACCAGGAGGCGGATTTTCTGGATTAGGTGGTTCCCAACTCTTTAATGGGATCATCTCCTTGCTCATTTTCTTCAATGATTCTATGCTTAGCGATGGAAAGGCCGAGATCAATGCTTTAGTATAAGGATGGTGTGTATTAGCTACAACGTTTTTAGCAGGACCTTGCTCGACTATTTTACCTAGATACATTACAGCTATTCTGCTATTCTTCGATTTAAATGTAATATATACAGCGAGAGGAAGCTCGTGTGTTATGAGCAAGTACGACGTCTTGAAAGTTTCATGTATTTTTAGTAATAGATCGGCTATATTCACCTTTAGCGTTACATCAACCATGCTTGTAGGCTCATCGGCTATTATTAAGCTTGGATTAGTAGCTAAAGCTCTTGCTACGAGGATTCGTTGTAGTTGACCTCCCGATAAGTTATGCGGGTACTTGCGTAGAAATTCATCGCATGGGAAAAGCCCTACATTTTCTAGTAGTTCACACATTTTTCTTCTTGTTTCTATAGGGTTACGTGTTATCTTCCATCGCCAGAGAGGTAGAGTGAGGCTATATTCAACAGTTTTTGTAGGATTAAGAGCTGAGTAAGGATCTTGGGGTATCCATTGAACATTTTTTCTGTACTCTGCTAATTCATTCTTATTCATATTGTATATGTTCTTTTCCTTAAACATAACAGAACCTTCTATAGGTTTGATTAAACCAGCTAATGATTTACCCAGCGTTGATTTACCGCAACCGCTTTCACCAACTAGCGCAAGTACTTCACCAGGTTCTATCCCTATATTGACTCCGTCAACAGCTTTAACATAGCTTGTTTTAAAGAGACCTACCCTCTTTGGAAAGTATACTTTTAAATTCGATGTACTTATGAGGGATATGGGGCATCACCTTTTCATGTAGAGCCAACAAGCAACAAAATGATCTTTATCCATCTCCACCAAAGGAGGTTCTTCCCTCCTACAGATATCCATAGTATAAGGACACCTAGGATGAAACCTACAACCAGGAGGCGGATTAAGGAGACTTGGCGGTAAACCATATATTGGTTTCACAGATTCAACATCTCTACTTAACATAAGCGTACTTCTGACAAGGGCATCTGTATATGGGTGTGAAGGTGTTGAAGTGAGAACATCTGTCCTGCTGTGTTCCACTATTTTACCTGCATACATTATTGCCATCCTCTCTGTAAGCTCTAGCAAAGCCCCAATATCGTGTGATATTATGATTATAGTTGAAGCTGTTTTGTTTTTAATTTCCTTCAACGTATCTAAGATGTATCTCTGCACGAGGGGGTCTATAGCTGTTGTCGGCTCATCGAGTATTACAACATCTGGGTTGAACATAAGAGCTAAAGCTATTACAGCTCTCTGCCTCATACCTCCGCTTAGCTCATGAGGAAATCTGTTCATAACACTTTGCGGATCGAGCCCCACAAGGCTTAGCAACTCTTGTGCTTTCTTCATTATTTCCGCTTTATCTTCTATACCATGTGATTGAGCTGTGTCAACGAAATGCTGGTATACCGTCATTATAGGATTTAGAGAATTTTGAGATGCTTGCGGTACATAGGATATCTTCTTCCATCTAAGACCTCTAAATTCTTCTTCTGTTAGCCTAAGTATATCTACACCCTCTAGGAATATTCGACCTTCAACTAAGGCGTTGGACGGCAGTAAACGGATTAGCGCTCTTCCTAGCGTTGATTTACCGCAACCACTTTCACCAGCTACTCCTAAGCTCAAACCCTTCTTTACCTGGAAAGAAACATCATCTACTGCTTTAACGTATCCTCGCGAAGTTCTATAGTAAACCTTTAGGTACTCAATGCTTATGATAGTTTTATCTGGGTTTCTACTCATATGAATCACCTACTCCATCTCTTCCCTAAGTCGCGGATTGAATATTGCATCTATAGCGTATGATAGTAAAGCAAAGCCTATCTGTAGCAATGTAATCATTATCATGGGGGCTAATAGGAAGTGTACTGTTCTTATACTGCTTTGCGCTCCTACATACCATGCCATATTCGATATTATACCCCAGTTGAGTCCGTAGAAGGGCACCAAACCAAGGAAGTATATTCCTTGGCTTTGAGCTATTGCAGAAGCTATAGTACCTCTGTAAGCATTCGCTAGATAACTAGCCATATTCGGGAGAACCTCCCTTAGCATTATGAACCAATCAGGTAACCCTAACGATTTAGCTACTTCGATAAATGCTTCTGCTTTAATGGATATCGTTAAAGCTCTGACAGCTCGTGCAAAACCAGCCCAAGCTGTTATCGTTAGTAGAAGAGCTACAACTGCAGGATGCCCCGACCTCATTATAGAGGCTATTATTATCACTATAGGTGTTGCAGGTATGTTTAGGAAGATATTTATGGCTCCGTCTAAGATCCTATCTGCTACACCTCCTTTGTACCCAGCTATAAGCCCAACAAATAACCCTATAAGCATCGATATTGTCCCTGTATAGAAACCTATTATTAGTGTATCCTTAGCCCCCCAGACAATCATCCCAAATATATCAGCTCCTCTATGGTCAGTCCCAAACGGGTGTTCTAACGATGGTGGTAGATAACGTGGGTATATATATGGTTTTGGATAAGGAACAACCAGAGGTCCTATAGCCGCCATAAGTATATAGAACGTGATTATGCATAGTCCTACGAAGCCTAGCTTAACATGCCATATTATCTTAAGGGGCATATAGATGTAATTGTATATGAATCTCTCTATAGATATCCGAATATACAGCCATCTACTTTCAACAACTTCACTCATACAATATCACCTTCTTCTAATCCTAGGATCAAGGAGACCATATACGAAATCAGCTAGTATGTTACCGGTAACAGTCGCTATTGTTAACATATTGAGGACACCGCAGAGGAGGTATATATCTCTACTTCCAGAAGCTCTCGCCAAAAGCAGTCCTACACCTGGGTATCTGAATAAATTCTCTATAAATGTTGAGCCTCCTACGCTACGCGCTAAGCTAATAACAAATGATGTAAATATAGGTAGCATAGCTATTCTACCGATATACGCAGAAGTTATTCTCCTCGGTGTAACACCCCTCGACTTAGCATAAACAACATGATCTGATTCCAGCAATCTTATACATGCTGCTCTCATAGCTAGAGCCCAGCCGCCGAAGGCATTTATAACGAACGTAAATATTGGTAGTATTGAGTGTTTAAGTATATCAAGGTAGTAGCCAAGCAGGTTTCCACTTCTTAATGCTATTTCTCCTTCAGGTCCATAGTTGCCTGCTGGAGGCAGTATTTTAAGCTGATAACCAAAGACTATTATCAGAGCTACAGCAACGAAGTAATCTGGGATTGCCTGCCATATGATTGTGAATATCGTTGTTGCAACTTCAGCTATTCTTCCTCTTCTATAAGCAAGTTCTCTACCTATAATTATACCTAGTGAAAAGCTTATGGTTGTAGATGTGCTTATTATAAAGAGTGTCCAAGGCAAAGCCCTAAATATAAGCGTAGTTACAGACATTCCAAAGACAACGAATGTAGATATACCCCAATTCCCGGTGAAGAATGAACGTAGATACTTAAGTAACTCATCTAATGGATCTCCAGATGGATAAAACATTGCAATCTGTTTAGCAAGTTCGTACGCATCTTCAAAGCTTGGAAGTCCTCGAGATCGCTGTAGCTCAAGAGCTATATCGTATAGAGGATCTCCTGGCATAATTTTATATAGTACAAAAGTTACGCAAACTACAAAAAATACTATTACAAATCCATATAACGCTGTTGTTGCAACTCTTTTTATTAAAGTCTTCATATGGTTCTCCTCATTATTTTATATTTTTAGAGTTAAGTTTAATATCATCGAGCTTAAGTTAATTCATAAAAAATAAAATTAACCTTTATATAAATTTACCTCCTCCTAAACACCAACCCTAACGTTAACCCTACTACGAATAAAACTATAGGTAGTGCCGCCGTCAAAGTCCAATCAGTTTCTCTAACGGTAGTTAATGCTGAAGTCATAGATAAAGCTGTTCTTATAGCAGTTGAAGTTACCGTAACTGTTCGAACCACAGCTCCAGGGGGTATAACTATCGATGTTGTTGGCGATTCTGAAGAAGTTAACGATGATGTAAACGTTTGACTCGGTGATGTTGTGGTTTGCGAAGGCAATGATGGTTGACTACTGCTACCAGTAGTGGGTAGCGAAGTTCTTGGAGTTGTTACAGAGGTAGTAGTGACAGCGGTAGTAGTTGTCGGAGTTGTTGTTGGAGTTAAAGTTTGCATAGCTTCTTTAGGTAACATCCCCAAGCCCCATCCAGGGTACATAGGTATTAGCTGTTGTATGAATGTTACCGGGTCTGGTTTCTTTGGATTTGCTAGTAATCCCATTCTAATTGCATGAGCCACTATACCTCGTGAATCTATGGGTGCGTTTAAGTATATCAGTTTATACCATAGTTCGTTGTTTGGATCAGGCCAATCCCACCTAGAGCTTAAGAATACCCACTGAGCATTTTCTATTAACGGTTGTTCTGGCAAGTAGTAGTTGAATACCACAGCTAACATCTTTACATATGTTGATAGATTATCCCAATTCATTTCGAAGAGAGTCCTATTCATAGCTATATCCGTAATGTTTACAGTTACATCGAAATAGGGTACATACACCATATCCACCGTATCCTTTGGCATATTGATATCGTATCTACCGCCTCTGTTTCTATGATCCATTAATGCTGTTCTAACATATGAAAGCCCGTATATCGATGCTGTTCCCCAGAATACCCCAGCTAAATCCCATCCATCACCTCTTCTAAGCATTGTACCCCATGTTGCACCAGGCGTTGGATAGAATTCGCATTCTATTCCAAATTCTTTTAGATCTTCACAAGCTTGGTACAAGGTCCACTCGATAGCATAACCAGCTTGAGTTCTTGCTACAAGCTTAAATACTTGTCCTTCTGGTGTACGCCACTTACCATCAGAACCTCTAGAGAAACCTACTTTCTTCAGCAGTTGCTCAGCTTCCTTCGGATTGTTCCCAGCTCTCTTAATAACACCTTTCTGTATAAGCTCTGTTATACCCCAGTAATCGTTCTGAGGTGGCGCAAAACCTGTTGGATACCAAGTCTCGTTAATAGTATACGGTCCTTGTATTAGTTTACAACGGGTTAAGTTTATAGCAAGCGCTATTGCCCATCTAACTTCCCTTATAGCTAGCCATTTATTTAGATAGTTGAAAGCTATTGCATGTCCCTGTAGAGGTGCACCATTAGTGAATTGGCCCATGCGCATTGCCCTTACTTCATCCATTACCTCCTGCGTCATTCTACCAACAGCGTAATCGAGAATCCCTGAACGAATATTAAACCACATTATGTCATCGCTTGGAAGATTAACACCTATGACTTTATCTATGAGTACGTTCCGCGCATTATAGTATTTGTTGAATTTTACAAAGTGTACCTCTTGATTCGTAAATACATCAATTGAATAAGGTCCTGTACCTATTATTGCTGGTGGTTGCCAAGTTGAGTAATTCCTTATTATATTGGTTAACATCTGGTTTGCTAAAGTAGCATTTTTAGGCATTATGTTTTTAACTACATTATCTACTTCTTCAGCCCACTTCCCAAACCATTTATAAGGAGTTGTTATAAGACCTTCGCTCCAAAGTATTTGGTAAGGTAGGTCTTGGCTCCAAGCTTTTATCATATATTCTACCGTGTAATCGTCCCTACATACAACATCACTTACATAGTTTCGCCATAAGCTTGGATTCTGAGCCTGTCTAAGCTTTAAGTATGTCCACACATCTTTGCATGTAAACGGAGTCCCATCATGCCATACAACATCTTTCCTTAGATATACAACAAAGGTATTCTTCTCGAAATTGGGTTCCCATCTTTCTGCTAGCTGTGGGAAGAATGCGTTGTAGGCTCTTACATAGTATGCGAGTCTATCGTAGACGAAAGGATACATACTTGAGGACATTGCTGGGTTATAGGATCCAAATGGGTTTAGCGAATAAGTTGTTGAGATATCATAACCTGCAGTTCCAACAAATAGAACCCTTTGAGCGTGAACCTCAGGTGCATTATCTATTGCTAATGGTAGTATGGGTAATATTAATGACAATATTAAAGCCATTGTAATTAATCTTCTATTAAGCTTAGTTGTAGCTGCTTTAAGGTTATACATATTATCTTTACCCCAACTTTTATCAGTAAAAAAACTAGAAGTATATAAAACTTTGCATTATTCTTTTTATACATATATAGAATTGAATTAAGTTTACTACTCAGAACTTAATATTATTAATTATCCTCATAGTACTTCTATTGAAAAGTAAATTAAAAAACTGTTTATTATCGAGAGATTTTAGTTTTATACACCTAATAACGATAAGATTAAAGCTATTATGTAAGGCGATGCGAACACTATTATTCTCCTAGCTACACCTTTTATCTTCCTTAATATATATAGTGAAACGAATAACATCAATATTGGTATTGCTACTAAAGATTGTAGTACTGTTGCTGAGTAGAATAAAGATACTATACCTAATAATATTGCGATGTTCTGAAGGTATTTACTTAGGTTATACAAATTAGGTGTTAGTAGTTTACCAATGTAGCTTAGTCTATTTACTGATGGTTCTAACGCAAACGATAATGCTATAAAGAATGTTATAGTGAATAGAGCTGAAGAAGTCCATTGATCCATGTAGACGAATATTATTCTTCGGCTAATCATTCCAATAGTAACCGCTAGTAATACCGTTATCAGAGGTTTAAGAACTTCGAATATTACCTCAGCGTACCTTAGCGTTCTTCTTACGCTTTCTATTGATATAAAGAGTATGAGGTTGTAGAGAGGTATTGCTAAGGTTACAGCGATTGCATACAACGGTGCACCTAGTGTCAGTAAAAGCACTATACTTACAACACCTACTACTAGAGAATACTCTGATTTTCTGATTATATCTAGTATCAGTACTGCTAAAAATATTAGAAGTATCACCATCTCTATCATTTTCTCACCTTAAAAACTTCAAAACTCTCTTCCGTTATGTTAACTCCGTACCTCGTATACGATGTGTAGTAAGATAAGGCCTTAACCATTTCCGTGACATCCTCGGCGGGGATTATTTTGTCATATTCGTAGTAGGGAATTAAGACCATAAGCCTCTCCCCGTACGTTTTTAGAAGTATCTCGAAGTTCTCGGGAGCTTCTATAGCTAAAGATAAGGGGTTGGTTATGAGCACAACTGTATCATACTGTTCAGGGCTTTTTCCTAAGAAAGCTGTAACGGTTGCAAACACATCTATACTTGATTCACATCCATTACCAGCTTCTACAGCTGATATAATTCTATGTAGTGATGCTATTATGTCTTGCTCGGCATTAGCGACAACCTTTGGCGAAGGACCTACGCACAGAGCTAGATCTACTGATGAATATTTTGCTAACAACTCGACCAACGATCTAAATAGGCGTAGAGTTACCTGTGCTATAGTATTTGGCTCTGGACCTAGATCCCATAGGAACTTCTTTATATCAACCATAACAAGGGCTCTTGCAAAAGCTTCACCGTAATCTTCTCTAACCATCAACTTCATAGTCCTAGCATAGGTTTTCCACAGCACCTTCCTTATATCGTCTCCCGCTTGGTACTCCCTTATCGATGCTAAATCGTAGAGACCACTCGTAGATTTACCCTCTATGTAAGATCCTAAGATACGTTGCAAACTCTTCATCTTTATGGCGCTTCCTATCGATAGTGGAAGAGCTACTATTGTTTCTCTTGTATCAACCTCTAGCTCTTCGTAGAAATACCCAAGTGCACCGCTTATAATAAGCATAGTATTTGTGAAGTCGTGAGATCCTGATGCTGTTATCTCAACACCATAGGAAATATTTACAATACTATGAGGAGGAACGGAGATCATGAATGCGGGTCGCCCCTGTTTGAACTTTATGAATCGGGGTAGTTTATCGAGTATTGTAAGCCTTGATATTGGAAAACCGCTTTTGTTCTCAATGGATAGTGTTATAGCTACCTCGTCTAGCTCATTACATACCTCTTTTTCTAAAGATCTTTTTACAGCTAGGTAGGCTACGGCATTACGGCTCCTGATAAATGAGCTGTACTCGTTGTAAAAAATAAGGATCATAGCAAGCGATGTAGATAATGCGAGAACGTTTTTATAAGCTAAGGCATATACGAGGAGTATTATTGCTATGGATATATGGGCGAGACCTGCGGGAGATATTTTCAAGGAACTTCTACCTTCTCAATAATGTCTACAACAACATCTTTAACAGTTATCCTAGATATCCTAGCTTCACTTCTAAGTATTATTCTGTGGGCAAGCGCGTAGTAAGCTACATCTTTTACGTCGTCAGGAGTTACGTAATCTCTCCCTCTTATGAGGGCAAGAGACTTTGATAAGAGAAGCATAGCGATACTACCCCTAGGCGAAGCACCGAGCTTAACCATTTTGTGGTACCTTGTAGCTTCTGTTATAGCAGCAATGTACTTCATTATGTTCTTGTCTATGTATACCCCTTTCGTTAGATCTATAAGCGTAATAACATCGTCTTTACTAAGCGCAGAAGTTAAATCACTTAGGTCTGAGATCGTATAGAATTTGTCTAGGATCTCAACTGTTTCGTCTATTGATGGGTAACCTATTTCAACTTTTGAAAGGAATCTATCAACTTGGGCTTCAGAGAGCGGAAAAGTACCTTCAACTTCTATGGGGTTCATCGTGGCTATAACTAGAAATGGCTTTGAAAGAGGATAGGTAATACCCTCTACGGTGACCTGCCTCTCCTGCATTGCCTCTAGAAGAGCCGCTTGTGTTTTTGGCGGAGCTCTATTTATCTCGTCTACGAATAACATGTTAGTGAACACAGGTCCCCTTCTAAAAATGAAGGTTCCTTCCCTTGGATTGAATATCTGAGTTCCAACTATATCGGATGGCAAGAGGTCTGGAGTTGCCTGAATCCTCTTGAAGTCTAGCCCAAGTGATAACGCTATGCATTTTGCCAATAGTGTCTTGGCTACTCCCGGAACACCCTCTAGTATGACATGGCCTTCGGCGAAAAGCGTTGCTAGTATTATTTCAAGTTCTCTCCTTTTACCTATAACCTTTTTTTGAACATTCTCTATAATCGTGTTTAACTTACCACTAAAGAACTTCACTTTGTTTTCATCGATTCTACCCATGTTTTAACACCAAGCGAAATATCCTTTAATAGTTTTGATAAATCAAACATTTTTTTCTCGTCTACACCCTTTTGCTCTGATTTAAAAATCTTTCTTAAACTCCTTGGGGTGCCAAATTTAGCCATAACTAGCGCTGTAGATAGTAGAGTTAAAACCAATAGAAATATTGTTCTAGGTACTAGACCTAAGTTCATTATATTCGAGAATACCATACCAATAAAGCTGAAGAGCAATGTGAACCCAGTTGATAAAGCTCTTAGCTCAGCGTATCCGTATATCCTTGAACCTTCGTATACAACTATGCTCTTATCACCTACTAAGCCGTACACGAATGCTGTGTTATTATTGAATGAAGCTGGTGCTTTAACGAATATCTCGTTTATTACTACGCTTGAATCACCCATTAAGTATATTCGACCTCTACCGTATACAATGTTGTATACCATAGGGCCGTACTCGTTTACACATATAGGTTGAAAAGGTACACTAGCATTTACGGGAGCATATATTACGAATACGTTTAGCAGTACTTCGATTATAGAGCCATTAGCTAAATAGCATTGGGATGTGAGCAGGGCTGGGAGTCTATAAGTTTGCTGAAAACCTAGCTTAGACGTTAACAGAAATGTTGTGTTAACCTCATCACCTACTATAGCTGTACCCCCTATTTCCACCCATGAAAGTACGCTATCAACTTCCTTATCGCTTAATGGTATATCTGGGCTTAGGAGTATCAACACATACTTCTGCGGGTTGTAGCTACGAAGTTCGGATAAATCATATATTACGTTGACGTCTCCGGCTCTTATTATAGCGTCTGCATAGAAGTAGGAGACTCCACCAGGTCCGTAGTTGAACACCGATGGGGGGTCTTTTTCTAGGGTACGCCAAACTACTGTAGCCGATTGGGATAGCATTATTAGCGCTACTAGTATTATTAAAATAAATAAAGCGCTACTGGCTTTCGCCACAGACTCTATCCACCTCGTTTAAGGCTTCTTCTACACCAGATCTCTTTTTATCGCCGTAGACTATCTCCTCATATATATCTACGAATTTCGATATCAGCGGTATTCTCTTCAGTATTTCGCGAGGTGTACATGAAGTACATTGGGCTCTATCCCTTACCTTGACAAAGTATTTGCGGAGTATAGACTTTATGCCTTCGTATACGTAGTTTACCTTCGGGATATAGCCGAAGAGATCTTTTTCGCCGAAGATTATCTTAACAGGTGCTACTGTGTATCTCCTTGGACCAATGAGGTAGGCTATTGCGAGTATCAGGAAACCTACAATCATTATTATGTATGGTAGGTAGTTCAGTATTTGGGAAAGTATGTTCTCTTGGTAGTAATAATAATCGCCTCTAACGGAGATATTAAATTCGTAGGGTTCTGGGAGCGTTAGATTAGCTTGAGTAATATTCCTATAACCTCTCAGCAAAGCCTCCCTTATAGGGAGATACCTGCTAAGGATTGTACTCAACTAGTTATTCACCTTCTACAGCGAAATCGTTATCTATATACAAAGTTTTAAACTTTATCCTGTAGATCAACCATCCACGGTCTTAGATAAAGGTATTGGTATTCAAGGTTTATATTAAACTACATAAGCAATATTTAATTTAATGAACATATGCACATAATTACCCAGTCTTTGTAAGATCCATCAGATATACGATCTCTCGATGGCGGAGGTCTTAGGGTAACGGTTTCGCTTATTATGGTCTCTTCTTTGGATACTTTGCCTGTTGTTGGATCTATCCACGAAAACTTGCACGGTGTTTTCACATTCTTTAAGTTTAGTTTAACTTCCTGTTCTTTGGGGTTGTAGATAACCATATATTTAGAGTCTGACGTTTTCGCTATAGCTATGAACGCTTCCTCGTCATCTAGCCCAGGCTGTTCAACAAGTAGCTCCTGTGCAGGCACCAGATCCCACCACGGTATAGACTCGAATATCTTCCTGAGCACAGCCATATCATAACCTCCTTGAAGTTTAAGGGATTCACGCCACGTTAGGAACTGCTGTGTCACCCCCTCGGATTCAAGCACAATTCTTCTCTGGGCCCATACTATTATTCCTCCAGTACCATAAGTTATCCCAGCGGGTGGTGAAGTAAGAAGGCTCCAGTAAGCTGCTCTACGGACCATGTATCGAGTTATCCTAACCTTAAGAACATGATCAATCCAATCCTCGTAGTTTGGCTCCATGTTTATGAAGGGTCTTGGAGGATCTAGTCTCCAGTCTGTGGCAGGCGGGCCTTGGCATATCCATCTCAGCCTCTCCCTTTCATTGTGGTGACTGGATTGGTATCCAACGATATCGTACCACTCTTCGCACCTAAAGTCGGGTAAAGGCCATGTACCTCCTCTAGGGTGCATTGTTGCAAGTATTTTCCGCCCCGTTGGAGGATTCAAGAATATACCTCTCCCTATGCGCCTCCACCGATTTGCCTTAAGCTCCGTGTAGATACCATCGCCATTGAGTATCCATACAGCTATATGTGCACCGTATCTTGCAAGGATATAACGACCAAGTAGTATGGCTTCTTCTTCTCTAAGTATTGCTCCAGGGTTTAGGTACCTACCTCTTAGATTCTCCTCGAGTGATACCCAGAATAACACAGGTGCTGCTACAAACCCGTATTTGTTGAGCAAGGCGAATTTCTCGTCTATACGTTTAAAGAAGCTAACATTGAGGACGTCCACCTTATCGCAGCCGTAGTATGCACGATCGCCGAAGTTATCGGTTGGGGCTGCCCCCCAATTTATTATAACGAATTGAATTACATTGTACCCTTGAGTCCTCCTAAACTCTAGGTACTCCTTAATCTCTTCAACTTCGCCTCGCAACAATAAGTTCCACGCTGTATCAGCTAACCAGAAGAAAGGTGTACCATCGCTGTATACGAGGTACCTTCTATTAGGCGATAGCCTTAAGGGTCCGTGTATATAAAGTTGGTTATCTCCTTCATAGGCTATGCATTCGAAACTACCCTCAACACTATTTAAACCCACATCCTCCTTGTTTGAGCAACCGCACCTGTATCTCCAAACCCCTAACTCATCGGGCATGAACCTAGCCAACCACGTGTTTTCACCATTCCAAAAACCTTCAACCGTATACTCTCTACCGCTTGGCGATACGAATTTACACCAAACACTAACATCCCTTAGGGGATCATTATACAATTGGCTACTCTTTAGCTCTAACTCGAAAACACCCCATTTATGAGTGACCTGGTTCCCCACGGTTTACACCTAAATCTTCGTCTTCATTACTTGGCTTAAGTTTAAATAAATTGATGCCGAAATAAAACTTCGTGTAAATCGTAAGAAAGATTTGCAACTAGCTCCTCAACCAATCTTCGTGAATATAATAAACATATTTTGTGGACCTACCGCACATACACGACCGGGGCTAAGGATTTGAAGAGCTATTTTAGACCACGAATACCGTTAAACGGTTTTTGGAGATTCAGAGTAGATCCAAACGATATAGGGGAAAATAATGGATGGCATAAAGGGTTTGAGAGCGAACACCTAGTATACGTACCTTCGTCTTGGAATGAGCAGAACCCCGATTGGGATAAGTACGTGGGTATTGCATGGTATCAAACGAAATTCTACATAGGGGTTGAACACATAGGTAAAATACCTTGGACTGTGTTTAAAGGTTGTGGGTACTACGCAAAAATTTGGGTTAATGGCTTATTCCTAGGGGATCACGAAGGAAGCTTCATAGAATTTAGGTTGAATGCTCTGAAAGCTGTTACCTTCGGTAAAATGAATACTCTAGTTGTTAAAATTGATAACAAGCTTGCTATGAATAGAATCCCCCCAGGTAAATCAGTTAACGAAACCGCTTTTGATTTCTATCCCTACGGTGGTATCCATAGAGATGTCTATGTAGAGCTAACGAATAAGAACTACATTAAGGATTTAAGAGTTTCTACAGACTATAGAGGTTTGCTGAAAACAGAGTTAACCGTAGAGTGTTGTACCACTTTAGCTGAATGCGAACTATTGATTAAGTTGTACGATAAGTTCTTCGAGAAAGAGTATTACGCATGTAGGAAAAACGTAGTTGGTGGAGTTATCGTAGTAGAGGATAGGCTACAGAATATCAAACCTTGGTCTCCAGAAGACCCCCAATTATACAATCTAGAGGTAAATCTTATCTGCGGCAACGAAGTCGTTGATTCAGTCTTTGAGAGAATAGGATTTAGAAGCATCGAAGTTCGAAACAACGAAATACTGTTGAATGGAAAGCCCGTGTTTCTTAAGGGTTTTGGTCGCCATGAGGATTTTCCTGTTACTGGTAAGTACCTACCTGGATCTGTTCTTGTGAGAGACTTCTACTTAATGAAGAAGATTGGCGCAAACTCTTTTAGAACATCCCACTACCCATACTCAGAAGAACACCTAGATCTAGCAGATGAGCTAGGATTCCTAGTAATACTAGAGTCCCCCTTCTGCCTTTCAGGCGTAGGCAACCTTATACCTAAGCAAGAGATAGATAAATGGTGTCTAGACCCAGAGGTACGCAGTAAAGCGAAGAAGATGGTGGAGGAGATGATATATCAGTACAAGAATAGGCCTTCGGTGATAATGTACAGCGTAGCAAATGAGGCTCCTATAGGCTACGAAAATTGTCGATCCCTAGTACGAGAGCTTTCTGAATTCGTAAAAAGCTTGAATCCGCAGACACTAGTTACTTTTGCATCTCATAGGCTTGACATAGGAGATCTAAGTAACGTTGTGGACGTTATATCTCTTAATGTGTACTTTGGGTGGTACACAGAAGGTGGCGATCTTGATAAAGCTATAGCACGGTTAGAGAAAGAGCTTGAGGTAGTCCATCAAAGGTATCCTGGGAAGCCGATAATAATTACGGAATTCGGGGCGGACGCTATAACGGGTTTACATAGTGATCCACCTGTAATGTGGAGCGAGGAGTATCAGGGTGAGTTCATTAGAAGGTATATAGAGGTTTTAATTAAGAAGCCGTTCATAAAGGGTGTACATGTATGGAATTTCGCAGACTTCAGAACCCCTGAATCCCCCTTAAGGGTAATACTTAACCGTAAAGGCGTTGTTACTAGGGATCGTCAGCCTAAAGCATCTTATTGGATTCTTCAGAAACTTTTCGCTGAACGATGAAGAAGGATTAAATGATATTAAAAAGGTCTTTTTATAAGTTAACAACTACCTCGTCTCCCTTATATTCTACTTCGGCATCCGGCTTAGCTACATCTAGGCCTACTCCTTTCTCCTTATCAACAACTACTATCCTAAAGACAAGAGGTTCTAACTCCATTATCCCTCGCAATTTACCTAATATCACCCGTTTATCGCCTTCCACCCATTTAATGGGCACTAGAGCATATCTTCCCTTCTCGTAATCGTATGTTTCGCCATCGTCTATATAGAGCTGGAATTCTCCGTCGTTTCCTCTGTAAACCCTTAGCTCTATTTCGTTAAACTTCTCTTTGGTGTGGCTAAGGTCTTTAGCAACCATAGGTATTAGCGCCCCGGCTTTAATGTGAAGTGGTATTATATCTAGTGGTGCACCTACCTTAATTCTTCTACTGCCTACCATTCGTTCACCTGTCCAGAAATCGTACCAAATTCCGTGAGGTAAGTATACCTCTCTCTCAAATGTCGACGGCGTTGTTATAGGGGAGACCATTATGAAGGGGCCGAACATGTATTGGTCATCTATGTTATGTGTTTTCTCGTCGTCTTTAAAGTCCATAACAAGGGGCCTCATTATTGTGTAATCCTTTTCATGCACCATCCACGCTAACGTGTATATGTATGGTATTAGCCTATACCTTAACCTTATGTACTTAACGAGTATATCCTCAACCTCTTTGCCGAATCTCCACGGCTCTTTCGGATAGTACGTTCCGTGAACTCTAAAAATAGGGCAAAAGGCTCCCCACTCAAACCATCTAACGAATATCTCTCTACAGCTCTCTAGCTCTGGGTTACAGCTAAAGAACCCGCCTATATCGGTTGTCCAGTACGGTAAACCTGATAAACTGTAGTTTAGCCCAGCCCATATTTGTGTTCTAAACGTTGTCCAATCGCATGTTACATCGCCGCTCCAGTTTATAACGCCATTCCTTTGAATTCCTGCGAAGCCAGACCTCGTTAGTATAACAACTCTTTTGTTTGATACCTTCCTCTGGCCTTTGTAAACGGCTTCAGTTTCAAGCAATGGGTATATATTTAGATACTTAAACATCCTTACGCCTGGCATAACTTCAAGTTCTCGTTGCCATATGCCGTACATCCACCTTAGCACTATATCTGGTTCAGATGCGTCAAGCCACCAACCATCTATTCCTATGCTATAGAATGCCTCCTCTATCTTCTTCCAATACCACTCCCTGCACTTTTCTTCAAATACGTTCAACAGAGTTGTACCTGCTATTATACACCCAATCGATTGGGCTTCCCTAAATACCTCTGTATTATCTCCAAAGAAAGGCCATACTGATATCAGTATTCGCATGTTCAACTTATGGAGTTCTTCAACCATATGCTTAGGGTTCGGATAGAAATCTACATCAAATTTAAATGCATTAAAACCGTGCTTCCCCCAGTATTTATGATCTTGCACTATCACATCTATAGGTATGTTCTTTTCCCTAAAGGCTCTAGCTACCGCGAGTATTTCGTCTTGGCTTGCATACCTTTCCTTTGACTGCCAATAACCTAATACATACAGAGGTAATAGAGGTACCTTACCTGTTAACCACCTATAACCCGCTATAACCCTATCTATAGATGGACCATATATGAGGTAATAATCAGCAAAATCGCATGCCTCAAACCATACACCAACAATACCATCGTAATCTACGGATACTGCCCCCATTGAGTATATATCCCATAAAATACCGTAACCTTTGCTAGAGACCATGAATGGTACAGCTATATCTGTATTCCTCTGCATCAAATATACCGTTCTACCACGATAGTTAAACCCTGTGTGCGCTGAGAAACCAGCATGCTGACCTAAGCCGTAAACTGATTCACTAGGATCTATAGAGAACTTCTGCTTAAAGCTATAGGTGTCTATACCTAATATCTTTCTACTAGTTAATTCTCTCTCTATTTCTTCGACGATTTTAATACCACGCGAATAGAAGGCAACTTTGTTATCCCTTCTATTAACTACAACAACAATTTCATCTGTAGATATAGAGACCGCATCGTCTTTAACTTCTAAATTGAATGGACATCCCTGAGGTCTCTTGACTACTACAAAGCTCGCTTTATCTAGGGCTTCACCGACACTAAGCTTATCCAAAGGTAAATAGGATACCCTAACTATGTTAGATGCATATACTGATATAACTACTTTGAATTCATTTAGATTTACTATTACGAGGTTACCCCTTATCTCAACTAAATCTTGCAATACATGTACACCTCATCTCAGATACCTCTAAAGCCATTAAAAGAACATAAAACCATGTCTACTCTAAACCTCCTTAGGCTGAGCCTCAAGCTTTAAGACTGTTACGAGGCGGTTTATCGGCGAATATGGAAGACCTTCTATCACTAAATCATTGCCACTCTTTTTCATATTCAGCGCTTGCATTGTTTCCAATACATAGGCTTCACCTACATCGAATTTCTGTAAGATGTTGTATATCCTTAGTTGTCCATTCCACGGCCACCCTATTAAGTGAACGTATATCTCGTCCTCTTTCGACTTACAAGGCCTGTATGTTAGCTTGTATATAGTACTAGAGGGTGTATCAATGGGGGCTGCATAGGTTCCATAGATGCTTTCACCGTTTTTCTTCAGCCAGCTCCCGATCTCCAAGAACATTGTGAGTGATTCATGAGGTATTTTTCCTGTTGGCGTAGGACCTGTGTTGATGAGCAGATTGCCATTTCTACTTACGACGGTTATAAGTGTTTGTAGTAGTTTACCTGTAGACCTCCATTCATGGTCCCAGCTCCTCCAACCCCATGTGCCGTTGTGCGTTATTGGTACCTCCCAATCGCATTCAAGGGTATACGGCGGTATAGTGTTATCGTGTAGCTCGAGGTAGTCACCAAACATAATACCTCTTCTGCATAGGTACCTAAAGTCCTTAGATATTAGGAAATCATACCTTATAGTCCATGGATCTATCCTGCCGTTCACTATTATGTTTGGGTTAGCCTTGTGTATTTCTATCCTAAGATCTCTTGCGTAGTCATGCGTAGGGCATCCTATATCGAACCACATTATATCTGGGTCGTACTTCTTTATCAACTCTATAACTTGCGGTATGGAGTATTCGTAGAAGTACCTCCTAAAGTTTTTACTCCATGGATCATAATCCCATTCATTGCCAAGGGCATCCTTATGGAACCAATCAAGTGTTTGTGAATAATAGAAGCCTACTTTAATACCTTCAGATTTAAACGCCTGGGTAACCTCCTTAATTACATCTCTGCCGAAAGGTGTTGAAGAAACAACATTGTAGTTTGTTAGAGATGAATCAAAGAGGCAGAAGCCATCGTGGTGTTTAGCCGTTATAACTAGGTATTTGAAGCCGCTTTCTTTTGCTATTCTTGCCCACTCCTTTGGGTCGAATTCCACGGGGTTAAAGAGCTTCGCCAACTCTCTGTACGTTTTCACGGGTATTTTCTCCATAAACATAATCCATTCTCCGACTCCGGGAATCATAGAGTTATTCCAAACTCCTCCAGCAACCGCGTATAACCCCCAGTGGATGAATAAACCGTACCTTGCTTCTCTCCACCACTGCAATCTACTTTTTCGCGAAGACAGTATCTCGTTGATGATCCCCGTATTATCCAAGAGTAGCACCTAAAGTAATGTGATAACGTATTTGTGGTAAAAATGGCTTTAGTGTTCTTTAACTAATACCCTAAGTGATATAGGGTACCTTACATCAGTTGTAGGTAGCTTAACAACTAGGGCTTCGTTAGTCCATTCCCAAGCTATTTTCTCTTTGTTAGAAAGAAGCGCTACATCTATTATTTCTCCTCTAACTAACCTCATGTTTCTACCTAAAGCTCTAAGCTTTACTGTATCCTGGGGTTTACCTAGGATTGATGCATATATTGCTTTCCCTAAAGGATATAGATCTCTTACGGTGTATCTAACGTCTTCGGATGTTAAATTGAATTCTTTCTCTTTCACTTTATAGATATCCGTGGGTCCTTCGCCATACACAGACCACGGTTTTGTACCATATACCGCTTCACTATAGAGCTTCATCCATTCGCCAACGTTGTTAAGAATTTTCATCTGTTCTTCTGCTAGTGTTCCATCTGGTTTAGGGCCTATGTTGAGGATGAATACCCCGTTTTTGCTTACCACGTCAAGCATGTGACTAATTATTTGCTCCGGGGGCTTATACTCCCCATCTTTGACATATCCCCAGCCACGGTACGTTACAGAGGTATCAGCTGACCAAGGCATTGGCTGTATATCCCTCCTAGTCCCTCTTTCTGAATCAGATACGGCTGTTCCCTCTGGGTATGCACCCCACTTGTATATGAGGACAGGCTCTATACCCCATCTATAGCATCTATTGTAGTAGTACGCAGCAAACGCTTTTAGGTATGGCTCGAAGACTGGATTAGCTATCCACCAATCGAAGTATACAAGCCAAGGTCTGTATTTTTCGACTAGCTCTACTAGTCTTAGAATCCAATCATTTAGGAATTGTCGATCTGGGGGTATGTTATCAGGCCCTGGGGGTGCTCTAGGTTCTTGCGAAGCTGGTTTCGCGGGGCCGTATAGATCGTAGTACTTAGGGTCTTTAACATCTGATTCTATCCTCATCCCTGGCTCAAAGTAGAACCAGTGTTCTGCTCTATGATAGGATACCCCAAATATTAAGCCCCTATTCTCTACAGCTATCTTAAGCTCTTTAACTATATCCCTCTTAGGCCCTATCCTAGCAGCGCACCACCTAGTATAGCTAGAATCCCATAGAGCATACCCGTCGTGATGTTCAGCTACAAAGAGAACAAACTTTGCTCCTGCTTTCTCGAAAATTTTAGCCCATTCATCAGGATCCCAGTTCTCGGCTGTAAACATGGGTATAAAGTCCTTGTATCCGAACTCTGTTAAAGGTCCGTATGTCTTGATATGGTACTCGTGCTCTGGTCTAGTAGTATCGTACATGTGTCTTGGGTACCACTCGTTGCTGTACGCAGGAACAGAGTAGGGTCCCCAATGGATGAATATACCTAGCTTTGAATCTGAAAACCACTTTGGTACTCTGTAGTTTTTCAGAGAATCCCACGTAGGTTTATAGGGTCCATCTGTTGGTGCAGGAAGGCTCTTCAGAATATCGTTTGGATCTGTCCTAAGGTTCTCCCAGTATATCTTCATTATAGCTGGTATAATGTCTGCCACATTTATCACCGACGAACTAAAGTCGGCGATGTAATGTGGATGCACTAAATTTTAAAGTTTGCGTTAGGGTATACCCGTTAATATTCGTTATTGGTCCGTAAGCCTATAGAAGGAAGCCTTATAAATAGGGGGTGCGGAAAACCCTACGATATCGTTAGCTAGGTGATTAAACTGGTTAGCAGTATACATGTAGTTGATGTGCGAAATAGCACCTACGCTCGTTTAACTCCTATCCCGTTAAACAAAGTCCGTGTTATAGACAGCTTCTGGGGTCCTCGGTTAAGGCAGCTTGTTTCAACAACTCTTAAATCTCAGCTGAATTACATTAGGTTGTCTGGGAGGATCGATAACTTTGTAGCTGTTGCTAAAGGAACGAAGTGTTGTTTTAAGGGTAAGCATGTTTACGATGAATCCGAAGTCTATAAATGGATTGAAGGAGCCTCCTACGCTTTAGTACACAACTTCGATGAAGAGCTATACAAAGAAGTTGTACAGCTCGTGGATATCATTGTAGATGCACAACAACCCGATGGATACTTAAACACCTACGTCATACTTAATAATAAGGAGCGTTGGAAAGATCTTAAGCATTCCCACGAACTTTATACCGCAGGACATTTAATTCAAGCTGCCCTAGCTACTAAAAGGTGCTTTAAAGACAATAAACTGTTTAAAGTAGCGTTGAAGTACGCTGATTTACTCGTTAACGAGTTCGGTTACGGAAAACTAGAGACAGCCGATGGACACCCAAATGCCGAAATGGCTCTCGTAGAGTTATTCAGAGAAACCAGGGATACTAAGTACCTAGATTTAGCTAAGTTCTACATCGATGTAAGAGGGTACGGATACGTATCTAAGTTCACGGAAAGCGTCTCCCCTATATCCGCCGGGGGAGATGTAAAGATACTCGACCATAAACCTCTTAGAGAGTTAGACGATGTTGTAGGCGTACATGCTGTTAGAGCTTTATACTTATTCTGCGGAGCAACCGATGTATATATGGAGAACGGAGATAAAACCTTGATCGATGCGCTAACGAGATTATGGAGTAGGATAACCTCTAGGAAGATGTATATAACTGGGGGATTAGGGTCTAGAACCAAAGGAGAAGCCTTTGGAGGAGACTACGAACTCCCAAATGATACAGCTTACTGCGAAACTTGCGCCGCTGTTGCTGGGGTTATGTGGGCCTGGAGAATGTTCCTAGCCTCAGGAGACCCCGAATACATGGACACCCTAGAAACAATACTATACAACGCAGCATTAGCCAGTATATCTATTGATGGTTTGAAGTATTTTAGAGCAAATCCTTTAGAAGATTTGCTAGCATACCACGAGAGGCAACCCTGGCTTGAAAGTGCTTGTTGCCCTCCAAATATAGCTAGGTTGTTAGCATACATACCGAACATGGTTTACGCTATATCTAAGAATGAACGAAAAATCTATGTAAACTTATTCATTGGGAGCACAGCTGAAATCGATCTAAGCGGTAGCAACGTGAAGATTTTCCTAGAAACAAGCTATCCGTGGTATGGAGAAGTAAAGCTTAAGATAATGCCAGATAAAGTCGATGAGTTTGCAATTGCTTTACGAGTGCCTTCTTGGGGTAATGGCGCCGAGGTAAGGATAAACAAAGATGAGCCGTTGAAGACACAACCTGGGAGATATCTAGAGGTAATCAGGAAGTGGGATTACGGCGATGAAGTAGAGCTTAGAATACCCATACGCTCAACCTTCGTCGTATCTCATCCAAAGGTTAAGGTAAACCATGGAAGAATTGCTATAAAGAGGGGTCCCCTCATCTACTGCGTAGAGAACATAGACTTAGATTACGACCTAGAGTACTTGGTAGTAGACCCAGATTCATCATTGAAAGAGTACACTGTGAAGAACCAGGGATTGCTCAAGGACATAGTTGTAGTAGAGGGTGAAGGTCTCCTAATGGATGAGGGTAACTGGCGTAACAACTTGTACAAGGGTATCGAAGAACATAGATCGCCGCAATACAGAAGAGTAACCTTCAAGGCTATCCCCTACTTCTATTGGAACAATAGAGGTAAAACAAAGATGATGGTGTGGTTGAAATCAAGGAAGTGGTTATAAGCATTGAGCCAACGGCGAACCCAAGTTTTCTTAGCGCTTAGAATATTTATCCTACGTACCCTAGAATTATTTAATCGATGCAAAACTTAAATGAAATAATATTATCGACATCTATAGCTATAACCATAGTGGCTCTCCGTAACCTAGCCCTTAAACAACGTTTTTCAGATCGATGAAAGTAGACCTCATAGTGCCTCGTACACTAAGAATAGTTAGGCGTGGACGTACTCTTAAGCTATTTCACAATCTACCTACTAAGATAATCATTATGATGCATCATGCAGATTTTTATACTTCTTACACCTACACCAATCAACTAAGGTGGCTATGTAATGGAGCCTGTATTCATTAAACAGTTTGTGCACAAGTACTCTCCAAACATGCCTATGGTTCATGCACCTACAATTGTAGAGCTACCGGATAGAGATCTTTTAACCGCTTGGTTTGCTGGTACAGCCGAAGGTAAAGCTGATGTAAATATATGGTGTTCTAGGTTACCTAAGGGTTCTAATCAGTGGAGTGAACCGCAGCTTTTAGCTGATATCCCCGGTAACTCCGATCAGAACCCCGTACTCTTCGTAGATAGAGATGGTGTAACATGGTTGATCTGGACTTCGTTCCCAGAGAAAGAAGGATCCAAGGCTAGTATTATAATGTGTATGAAATCTTATGACTCTGGGAGAACATGGACAGAACCGAGGCCTTTGGTAAGGAGGAGAGGCTACTGGACTAAGCATCCCCCGGTTATACGCAGAGATGGATCCATAGTGCTACCGGTATACGATAAACTCTACCACCCCCATAGGGTATACGCCTTGGTATCCGAAGATGGTGGACAGACATGGGATTCATACGGACCTGTAACTTATTCGTGCGGATGTGTTCAAGGAGCTGTAGTAGAGCTATCAGATGGAACGTTGCTAATGTTCATGAGACCTCGGACACATCCAAAATTCTCATCTTTAAAGGGTTGCAAGAGAGAGTTCACTATAGAGGTTGAGCCTGGGATCACTATAAAGAAGACCGTTAAGGGATCTATAGGTGCTTTCACGATAATGAGTACCTCTAAAGATGGCGGAAGAACCTGGACAGAACCCGTGGAGACAATGTTTAAGAACCCTAATAGCGCGATATCGCTGATAAAATTGCTTGACGGTAGCCTTGTTGTTGCTTTCAACGATAGCCACGTTGGTAGAGCACCGTTAAACGTAGCGCTTAGCGAAGACGATGGCAAGACATGGCCCTTCGTAAAGATGATAGAGCCTCCTGAAGGTATGTTTGCATACCCATTCTTAACCCAAAGTAGAGATGGAATGATACACCTAGTTTACTCGTGGTTTAGGTTAAAGATAGCCCACGTTATGTTCAATAAAGAGTGGCTGAAGCTTGTAGAAAAGCCTGCTGGATAAGTAGAGAAGAAGCAGTAATCAATGATTTGCTTTATGTGCTGCGTTCGGTGTAAAGAGTGACATGCCGGGAGCTAGACCCTGCAGAAGAATGGCTAAATAAATTTATCTCTAGCTTAAATTTAGAGAAGAAGCTTACGCAGGTAAGATCAAGCTCAAACCCTGAGCTACTTGTAGGCAACCTTACTAGAGTTCTAAGGAGGTTATCACCGTCAGAGGGAGCTCAGAAGGCTAACGAGATCCAGAAGATGTACTTAGAGAAACTCGGTATACCCGTTATAATTCACGAAGAGTGTCTGCATGGATGTATTGCTTTGAATTCAACTGTTTTTCCTCAGGCAATTGCTTTAGCAGCGACATGGGATCGAGACCTCTTATACAGGGTAGCTAAAGCAATAGCGAAAGAGTGTAGAGCTAGAGGTATTAGGCAATGTTTATCACCTGTGGTTAACCTAGCTATAGATGTTAGGAATGGTAGGACGGAGGAGACATTCGGCGAAGATCCTACGTTAGCGTCGAGAATTGCTTATGTTTATTGTAAGGCTCTCAGTGAAGAAGGTATTGTAGCTACTCCGAAGCATTACATAATGAACTTCGTAGGTGAAGGTGGTAGGGATAGCCATGATATACATCTATCGGAGAAATTCATTAGGGAAACAGAGCTCGAGGTATTTAGGGCGTGCATAGAGGCGGGAGCCCTCTCGGTCATGTCTGCGTACAATTCCATCGATGATGTGCCATGCTCTACTAGTAGGTACTGGCTAACGGAGGTTCTTAGGTGGGAGCTGGGGTTCAACGGTTTCGTGGTATCTGATTACACAGCTCTACCCTTAGTACTATGGCTTCACAGAGCATTCGAGAAACCAGAGCAGGTAGCTAAAGCAGCTCTTGAGGCAGGCCTAGATGTTGAGCTCTCGAGCACCAATATATATGGTTTACCTTTGGAGAACGCATTGAAAGAAGGCCTGGTAGAGGAACGCATACTTGATGAAGCTGTTAAGAGAGTTCTCTACGCTAAAAAGATCATAGGGCTGTTCGACCAACCATTCGTTGACCCTAGCGAAGCAGAGAAGATATGTGGATGCGATGAACATAGAAAACTTGCTTTAGAAGCCGCTAGAAAATCCATAGTTCTCCTTAAAAACAATGGAGTTCTCCCCATAAAGAATATTAAGAGATTAGCTGTTATAGGCTCTATAGCGGAGGAACCTAGGTTTGGAGGTTATAGTGGTACTCCTAAACAGTACACTTGGATATTAGATGGAGTAAAAGAGAAAGCATTAGAGAGAAAGGTAGAGGTTGTGTATTCGAGAGGATACGTAAGCGATCTAGATGAAGATATGCCTATTCCACCAAAATACTTAAAGCCATCCGAAGATGTGGCTGAAAACGGTCTTAAAGCTGAGTACTTCAAGAACCCGAATTTATCTGGTGAACCAGCTCTTGTTAGGGTTGAGCGTAGGTGGAGAGTCTGTAGATTCGATATGGGGCTCGAACCTCCTTCAAGCGATTTCCCGAAAACTGGTTGGTCTGCTAGGTGGAGTGGGATCCTAACGCCGCCGGCATCTGCTACGTATGTGTTCAAGGTTCTTGTCAGAGGAGGAGAAGTTAAGCTATGGATAAACGATAAGCTTGTAATCAACGTAGATAAAGACGATGGTATTCCGAGAACATCTTTAGTTGATCTCGAAGGTGGAAAGAAGTACATCATTAGGATCGAGTTCTCTAGAAGGGGGTATGGATATGCGTACCTAAGGGTAGGGATGGGAATCCATGGAAACTACAAGGAATTCGATGAAGCAGTTGAAGTCGCTAAAAATGCTGATGTTGCGGTTGTTGTTGTTGGTGTAACCGAAGGTGAGCAACAGGATAGAGCTTCTCTTAGGCTTCCAAAAGTACAGGAGAAGCTCATCAACGAAGTCCTGAAGGTTAACAGGAATGTTATTGTAGTTGTTGTAGCAGGTTCCCCAGTAGTAGGGGAGTGGATATACGAAGTACCTGCGTTATTAATGGCATGGTACCCTGGGCAAGAAGGAGGTAAGGCTTTAGCTGAGATCTTGTTCGGTGAAATAAGCCCTAGCGGAAAACTACCTATAACATGGCCTTACATTGAGGGTCAGTTACCCCTATACCACTTCATAAAGCGGTCTGGACGTGTTTACGACTACGTTAATGCTCCTTCAACACCTCTCTTCCCGTTTGGCCACGGACTTAGCTACGCTGAATTCAGATATTCCAACCCCATACTAGAGTTCGACGAGAATAACATGGTGGTTAAAGTTCAAGTGGATGTAGAGAACATTGGGTCGATTGAGGGCGAAGAAGTTGTCCAACTCTACCTAAGGAGTAAATTTGCTGGGATGAACGGATACCTTGTAAAATTGAAGGGATTTGAGAGAATACATCTAGATGTAGGAGGTAAAAAGACCGTGGAATTCGTTTTAGGAGCCGATGATCTCGCAGTCTACGACGAGAACATGAAGAGGGTGGTAAAGCCAGGGGAATACGAAATCATGATTGGCTCTTCGTCGCAGGATATAAGGGTTTCGCTAGGGTTTAGAATTGTCAATGAAGTGCGAAGCAGTATAGACCTTAAGGTTTTATGCTCATCTGTTAGAGAAGAAGGTGTAAAGCGAATTGTGGAATTAGTTATGGAGTTTACAAACAACAGTAATGTGTCTGACCTAGCTACAATAGTGTTCAAGTTTAATGGGGAAGAAAAAGAGATGCATAGGGTTTGGATAAAAGCTGGTAGCAAGAGGTCTATTAAGCACATAGTTGAAGTGCCTAAAGCAAGAGGGTCGCTGTTGATAGAAGTTGACGGTAAAGCTATTGCATTGGTAGACATAGTTTAGATGCTTAGGGATTAGAACCCCTTAGAGTAGCTGTGCGTAAACTATTTAGTTGATTCAACTAATGTAACAGTTTTTATTCATAGGATAACTTGGGCTGTACTAAATCTTTAAGCATTAAGAGCATTAATGATTACATAGCAAGAAGTATTTCGGTGATAAAGGTGGTAGATAGAGTTTACACAAATAGCCTAGAGTATAAAGAGGATTGGATGCGCGTTAAAGAGAGATTTAAGGCGTGGTGGGAGGGTGAGCTTAAAGAACCGTTGATACAAGTGTATACGCCTAGGAAAGGTATGGAGGATAACTACTCAAGGCTTCAGAATACGTGGATCTGGGGTTTTGCTAGGAATCCTTCTAATCCTCAGCAGACGATCAATACCTTTCTCGAGTGGTGCAAAAGGACTATATTCTTCGGCGATATGTTTCCAAATTTGTGGGTAAACCTAGGAGCAGGTATTGTGGCTGGGTACCTTGGCGCTAAAGTTGTGTTCAAGAATAATACTGTCTGGATAGGAGCTTTAGGCGACCCTAGCGAAGTCAGGGATTGGGAGACTATAGACAGACTTCTAGTATTAGATGAGGGTAGTTATTGGTGGAGAACAACCGTAGAAATAACTAGGCTAAGTTTAATCAATGGAGTTAACAAGTATATAACTGCGGTTACAGACCTTGGAGGAATACACGATGTTTTAGCTTCGTTGAGGGGGACTACGCAGCTGATTAAGGATATGTACTTTAATGCGAAGAAAGTAGATGAAGCTGCATGGAAACTCCTAGATATATGGCATTCGTACTACGATAAGCTTTACGATATCATCAGCCAGTACCAGGTGGGGACATCATCGATACTAAGCCTCTGGAGCCCCCGTAGGTGGTACCCAATACAGTGCGATCTTGCTGTATTTATTTCACCGAAACTTTTCGAGAAATTCATAGCACCTATACTTAGCGCTCAATGTGATAGACTAGACCACGTAGTGTACCATCTAGATGGCCCTGAGCAGATTAATCACCTTGACCATTTGTTGAAGATTGAGAAGCTACATGGATTTCAATGGGTTCCAGGAGCACGTATGGAGAAATCAGGTAAAGACTGTGGCTCAGATTACTGGCTTCAACTCTACAACAAAATACTTAATAGCGATAAAAGGCTTGTTATATCTGTTCCCTACGATAAAATCCTCGGGCTACTCGATAAACTACCGAAAAGAAAAGGTATAGCGATACACTCTAAGTGTAGACATGCAGGTTGCGAAGATCTTGTGAAGAAGCTTATGGAAAAACTTGTTGAAAAAAAGTATTACATTTATTGATAAGTCAAAGTTACTTGCTTAACCTTAGAATGCAGATCGTTAAACACTTATGCTATCCTTACTTAATGGACTAAGCATTAGCAAAGATGAATCATCAATGTCAGCGTAAACTTGTTGGTTATTGAAGTACTATTTAGTTGTTTATCTTAAGAATCTGGGAAACTTATAGCCCCAGGTCAAGCGATAATATTTTTATTTTCACAAAATAGTTACCTAACTACCTAGCGTGAAATAACATGAGCAAAAATTTAGGGGTTACAAGGATAACCACAATAATCTTATTGGTATCCTCAATACTATTTTTAGTTCTATCGTCTTGGTTTATCTGGCAAGAAAGGTACATACAAGCTCTATTAACTTTTGTGATAGGGTTGATACTCTTAAGTAGCTACTTAGCAATAATAAGAGAAGAAATGACTTTAAAAGCGGCAACCACATCGAGTTAAAACGTGAAATTGACTCTATTGAGGTTAACAGCTTGAATAGCCTACGCACAGCCAAGAACTACTATAGAAGTATATGCTTAGCTTCCACTAATATGAATGTGTTTTGTTTACACAAGAAAAATATATTTCGCAAAATATATTTTTGCGAATCTAGTTGTTCAACTAGGGGTCTTTATGGCTAGGTTAAGGGTAAAAATATATACTGATACTACTGGATACGTTGAAGCAGAGTTATTCGATGATTTAAGCCCTAATACTTTTAAGAGGGTTGTTGAAGCACTACCAATTGAAGGTGTGGGGTATAGGTGGGGAGACGAGGTATACTTCTCTACAAACGTAAAAGTAGGAGAGGAGAACGCTAAGGAGGTTGTCGAGAAAGGAACAATAGCCTACTGGCCTCCCGGAAAAGCAATATGTATTTTCTGGGGTCCTACACCAGCTAGTAGAACAAAGAACGAAATTAGACCTGCTAGCCCTGTAAACATAATCGGTAAGGTGATGGGAGATCCTACTGTGTTCTCTAGGTTTAAGAGTGGTAGCATTGTACGGATAGAAAAAGCGTAAACATAATTAGCCCTGTAATCAGAATTTCGTTAACAGCTTCAATTAATGCGCTATACACCGTTGTTCCCATGAAGTATAGAACCAGAGGTTAAAAATGTATTAAACTTTTATTTCTTAATTAAGCCTACTACTATTCCAACAACGAAACCTACGCTAACAGGTCCTACGGATAGTAACCCCATTACAACTGCGAGTCTTTTAATTGTTTCAGCTGCTATTCCAAATGTCGAGAGTACTTCTGTTGGCGTTAACCCTAAGCTCCATATTGATAGGAATGTCCCTAGAATAATTATGGCTAGGAACGCTACTATGTATTTCAATATCTTTATCGATATATAGCCTAGGGCAAGCCCTAGGAAGAACTGTATGGCTATAACGGCTAGCGTCGAAGGTTGCGATAGTAGTGAACTTAGTAGTTCCCCAATAGTTGGTTCTGCCATATTACCCCCAGAAGTATAGAAGATGTGGAAATATATAAGTAAATCTAGGTTTTGTTCTTTTGCTAACAATACAAAATCCTTGGCAAAGAGTGTTACTTTAGCGTTGATATGAACCCTATCTACTTGGTTTAGATGTATAGATGTAGAAAACCTAGGGTATTTTATTTTTTAAGCTCTCTAGCTATAGCAAGTACCTTGTAGACGGTGTCAAGGGCTGTTTCACCGAAGATGTTAACCATGGGTTCTTTACCCCAGTCACCTCTATGGTATACAACGTCGGGTACCCTGCTTCCTACAGCTTTAATTGCTTGCTCTATCCCCCAAGGGATTGAAGCACCCTCTACAGCTTTGATTTCAGGTGGTTCTTGAGATCTATCGTAGGAGGATATCGTAAAGCCAAGCTTCTTAGCTGTTTCAACAACTTCTTTGCTGAACTTAATGTTGGCTGCTGCTCTAATCCTATCATCGAATTTCATTACTGTTAAAATCGCCTTGGCCATATGCTTTGAAGCCCCAAAATCTGGTGGAGCAACAGCTTTAACCTTATTTCCAACTCTAACAATTCTCCCTGGTATAGCAGCGACATCGTTTACGGTTTTAGCGTAGGGTTTTGGCAAAGCCATAGCTATGTTCATGCCCACCTCGGGTACCAGGGGGGATATGTAATCCGAGTTCTCCTCAATTAACTCAACAGCTTTCCTAAGATTCTCTAGAACTTGGTATTTCTCAGCAGGTATGTAAATCCAAGCCGTTGGGTTAACAGGACCGTATCCCTTACCTATGTTTAAGCTGTATTCAACAGCTTTAGTGATAAACTCTTTAGCTATCTTTACAGCTTCTATAATAGGTTTACCTTTTGCAAGCTCAGCCGCTATTGCTGCTGAAAAACTACAGCCTGTTCCATGGGTATTCTTCGTAGGTATCCTTCTACTTCTAAATTCTCGGAAGACCCCATCTACGAAGAGGATGTCTACCGATTCATCTCCTTCTAGGTGCCCACCTTTAACAACAGCTGCTTTAGCCCCTAATTCCTCGACTATCGCTTTAGCAGCTCTTTTAGCATCATCTACGGATTTAATGTTTATACCTGTAATCTTCTCGGCTTCGAATTTATTCGGTGTAACAACAATTGCAACAGGTATCAGGTACTTGATTAAGCTTTCAACAGCATCTTCCTTTAGTAGAGGTGCTCCACTTTTAGCCACCATAACGGGGTCTACCACCGTTGGGATGCCGTAGTTTTTCACTAGGTTTGCTACAAGCTCGACAACTTCTCTCCTATTAAGCATACCTGTTTTAGCTGCATCGACCCCCATATCCTCTACAACAGCTTCGAATTGAGCTTTTATCATTTCAAGCGGTAAATCGAAGACTGCTTTAACCTCGTAGGTATTCTGAGCTGTTATCGAGGTTATAACGCTTAACCCGTGAACTCCTAAAGCCGTGAAAGTCTTTAAATCCGCCTGTATACCTGCTCCACCACTTGAATCGCTACCAGCTATGGTTAAAGCTTTTTTAATCAAGCGAACCACCTAATTACATAGTTAGAGTAGCTATCTAGGCAACAAATAAGTCTTGCAATTAAGACAGGACTTCGATTAACTCAATAATTTGCTTCAACCCTCTAGAAGAGTAATTTAAGTTCAGACAGTAGATTAAGGTTGCGTGAAACTATCTATGTACGCGTTTAACTTAAACGATTTGATAGAGGGTGTTTCCATATTATATGAAGATGGGGTAAGAGAAGAATGCTCCGAGGTAGAGGAACAGAACAGCAATAAACAGGTTTACATATGCGAAAATGCTAAGGTATTTTTAACCTTAAATAAAGGTGCTCTAGGGATATCCGTAGAAAGTTCAAAACCTTTAAGCCCACTGTTTTTCGCAGATATAAGCTTAAAGGTTAACCCTAACAAAGAAGTTCTATCCCTAACCATTAACCCAGCTGTAGCGGAATTCTATGGACTTGCTTTCCGTTATTACAACGCATTAGCGGTAGATAGAGAACCTTCAGCTCCTATGCCATCGGATAAACCTAGCTACCCAGCTAAAGTTGATGACCTAGAACACGGTGAGCTCATTAGGAGAATCCCTTGCTGGATGTATCCCGTAATAGGTTTTATACCGCCTTATACTGTTTTCACGCTATTCAAATTAAGCGGAAACTACGTGGCTATTCTTTCGTTAAGCGATGGGGATGCCACCGGGTATATATGGCCTAAACCAAGGTTGAGAATATTCCTTGGTACAAGTAAAACCGGTGTTGATAATAGCTACCTCTACTCTATAGCTGTTGATGACGATCCCTACGAAGCCATCAGGAAATGTGTTTATACTGCATCAAGGGTCAGTATTCTTAAGCTTAGGGATTGGAAAAAGAAACCGGCTTTTCTTAATAAACTAGGTTGGTGTTCTTGGAATGCACTTCTAACTGAGGATTTATCTCATTACAACGTTGTTAAGATAGTTAAAGGTCTTCTAAAGAAAGGTATACCAATTAAATGGGTTATTATCGATGATGGTTGGCAAAACGAAGTCAGTAAAGGTAGGGAGTGGTTTGCTAGAGTGCTAAAGTCTTTGAATGCAGATGGGAAAAAGTTTCCGTATGGTTTAAGCGGTGTTGTTCAGGAGCTTAAAAGTTTTGGTATAGAGCTTATAGGGCTTTGGCATACTATAAATATTCATTGGAGCGGTTTCGAAAAGGTTATCTCCGATACATTTGGTGTAGAAGCTTTTAAGAACCCATACATAGATGCATATGTACCTCATCCGGAGATCGATAAAGCTGTAGATTTCTACTTGAAGTTCTTCTCATGGGTTAAAAGTCAAGGATTCGACTTCGTTAAAGTAGATAATCAGTGGGTTATACATGCTTTATACCAAGGGATATACCCTGTAGGTAGAGCTGCAAGAAATATTCAGTTAGCGTTACAGCTTAGCTCATATATAAAAGAACTCGATATACTTAACTGTATGTCTATGGTACCGGAGGACTATAGCAATTACTTCTTAAGCAACGTCATGAGGGTGTCTATAGATTACATACCTTTCTGGAAAGCTGATGCAAAACTACATACAATATTTAGTATCTACAACGCTCTTCTACTTAACTTAATTACGTACCCTGACTACGATATGTGGATGACCTACGATCCCTATGCGAAGGTACATGCTGTTGCAAGAGTGTTTAGCGGTGGACCAATTTATATAACGGATAGGCATCCAGAGAAAACAGATGTAAACTTGGTTAAGATGCTCACGTTAGATGATGGCGAGCTAGTTAAAGTTGATGAACCAGGTATTGTAACGAGGGATGCCCTGTTTAGAGATCCATACAACGAGGCTGTGCTACTGAAGATTGCTGGAAGAGTAGGGGATTGTATTGCGTTAGCTTTGTTTAACGTGAATAGAGAAGGTATTGAAATAGCAGAGGATGTAAGCCTAGATGTTATACCCTATAAGCTTACGCATAAGAAGTACGTTTTCTACAAGGTTTTCTCTAAGGAGAAAGGAGTTATCACGGAAAACAACAGGGTTAAGGTAAAGCTAAGAGAGCTAGATGCAGAGGTTATTGTTTTAGCCCCTATAGAGAATGAAAGAGCAGTTATAGGATTGAAAGAATTTATGCTACCACCATACCCAATAAAGGTTTTGCGCGGATTAGATGAATTTTATGTTATACCTAAAGCTAGCGGTACCTTGCTATACTATAGCGATGGAATATTCAACGAAGAATACATTGAGAAGAATAGTGTAAAAATTGTATAATCCACTACACTTTAGGTTTACTACATTAACTACGTACTCTAAGAGCTCCATAGTTGATAATGCAAGCTCATTTATTCTAACTTAACATAAATAATGTAAACGTTTAAACGTTATTTCGTTGGATAGGTATGTTATTATGTAGGTTTTGCCGTATAAGGGGGTTTTACAGCGAAAAGCTTTCATTTGCACGTATTTTTAGGTGAAAGGCTTAATAACCCCTTGCTATCACTTACGTTTATCTAGATTTATAAGATGTGAACCTAGATGTAAACCGTAAGGTGTAGATAGACATGGAGTACGTATATGCAACTCTCCTACTGCATTCGGCTGGGAAAGATGTTTCAGAAGATAGTCTTAGGAGAATACTAGAAGCTGCAGGTATAGCTGTAGATGATATAAGGTTGAAATCGTTTGTAGCAGCTCTCAAAGAGATTAACATAGATGAAGTGATAAAGGCTGCTGTTGCTATGCCTTTAGCTCCGGTACCTGCTACTCCTTCTACTGCATCAGCTGGTACATCTGCTCAGCAAGCTCAGGCTAAGGAGGAGAAGAAAGAAGAGGAAGAGAAGAAAGAGGCTGTATCAGAGGAACAGCTTGCAGAAGGGTTATCAGCGTTATTTGGTTAATACATGGAATCTAAATTAAGCACTACAAAACTGAAGCTAAGTCTCTTTTACTTTACGTATTTTTGTACAGCATAGAGGTTAGAAGGTAATATAATGTCTGTTGTAGATCCGTCAATTTTTAGGGTAAATATATTCGTAGGTAGAGGGTATAGAAGGCAACAGTGCACTCAATGTAACGCTTTTTTCTGGAGTATTGTTGATAGAGATAACTGTGGAGATGTTCCCTGCACCGACTATACATTTCTTAAGATACCAGCTAAAAGAAAGCTTAGCTATAGAGAGGTTAGGGATCTATTCCTAGATTTCTTTAGAAGAAATGGGCATGAAGTTGTAGAGCCTAGACCTGTTGTAGCTAGGTGGAGAGAAGATCTGTACCTAACCATAGCAAGTATAGTTGTATTTCAGCCTCATGTAACATCAGGTTTAGTGCCGCCTCCAGCGAATCCCTTGGTTATCGCCCAACCATGTGTAAGGCTTGAGGATATAGATTCTGTTGGTTTAACGTTGGGGAGGCATCTAACGAATTTCATTATGGGGGGACATCACGCATTTAACTATAGAGATAAGAATGTATATTGGACAAATGAAACTGTTGAATACGCTTACAAGTTCTTCGTGGAAGAACTAGGTGTGCCAGAGGAGGAAATAACCTTTAAGGAGTCCTGGTGGGAGGGAGGAGGAAACGCCGGTCCTTGCTTCGAGGTAGCTGTCGGAGGGCTTGAGCTGGCCACCCTTGTTTTCATGATGTATAGAAGCTTTGACGGTAAATACGAAGAGCTTCCTATAAAGATTGTCGACACAGGGTACGGTATAGAGAGGATAGCTTGGTTTACACAGAAAACGCCAACAGCTTTCCACGCTGTTTATGGTTCTCTTTTAAGCGAATTCCATAAGTTAATAGGTGTTTTAGAGCCTAGAGAAGAACTTTTATTAACAGCTCTACAGGGTATGCCTAGGATCAAAACTGGTGGTAGAACCTCTCTGTTCAGCTATGTAGCTAATTCTCTTGGGGTAAACATCAAAGAAGTTGAAGAAGAGCTCTCAAAGGTATTCGACCTCTACGCAATATTAGATCACACAAAAACAGCTATGATGATGCTGGCCGACGGGGTTGTTCCATCTAATAGCGGTGAAGGGTATCTTGCGAGGCTTGTGATTAGAAGAACCATTAGGAGGTTACATAGGTTAAATAGAGAAGTTAAGCTAGTTGATTTAATTGCTAGACAGATTAATTTCTGGGGTGATATGTATCCTCAAGCTTATAGGGGTAGAGATAGAATTCTAGAGATGATCGAGTTAGAGGATGAGAGGTATAGAACCCTTTTATCTAGGGTATCAGCTATTGCCAGCAGGTTCTCATCTAAGCAACCCTCTGTCGAAGATCTTGTAGAGGTCTATGATGCCCATGGAATACCCCCGGAGATATTAGCTGAAGAGATTGAAAAGAGGTACAGCAAAAAAGTTGAGGTTCCTGAGTACTTCTACTCAGTTGTTGCCTCAAAGCATAGTAGGCCAAAGGCTCTGAAGACCGTTGAAGAGGTTGAACTACCTAGGGAGGTGGTTGAATGGGCTTCTAGGTCTCCGTCAACACAGCAGTTGTTCCACTTAGATCAATATGTACGGAGGTTTGAAGCTAAGGTTCTTGGAATCCACGGTAACTATATTATCTTGGATAGAACCGCTTTCTACCCCCAGGGGGGTGGTCAGCTAGGGGATAGAGGGTACTTACACATAGATGGTAGGAGCATAAGGGTTGTTGACACCAAGAAGGTAGGGGATGTAGTTGTTCACGTAGCTGAAAGCAGCGAAGGGCTTGAGGTAGGAGATATAGTTGAAGGGGAGATAGACTGGCGCACAAGGTATAAGAAGATGAGACACCATACAGCTACGCATATACTTCTAGGAGCTCTTAGAAGGATTCTAGGCGAACATGTATGGCAAGCAGGTGCAGAAAAAACAGAATACAAAGCTAGGCTAGATATAACGCACTACAAAATGCCTTCAGAGGAAGAGATTAGAAAAATCGAGGAGCTGGCGAACTCGATAATCGATAACGCCATAAACGTAGAGGTGCATCTCCTTCCAAGAAACGAAGCTGAAAAGAAATACGGGTTCACCCTGTACCAAGGAGGAGTACCTATGACACCAACGATAAGGGTTGTTGAGATACCTGGATGGGATGCACAAGCATGTTTTGGTACTCATGTTAGGAACACTAGCGAAGTAGGCGCTATCAAGATTGTGAATGTAGAGAAGATAGCCGACGGGATTGTAAGGTTCGAATTTGTTGTAGCAACCGCTCTACCCCAGCATATATATCAACTCGAAGGTAAGCTTAAGGTAGTAGCAGAATCTATTTCTTCAACGCCTGCTGAGGTAGATAAGAGAATAACAAGCTTCGTCAAAGACTTAAACAGTATAAGAAATACTGTGAAAGCCTATAGATCTATGTACGTAAATGAAGTAATTAGAAACCTAGGCCACAAAATAGAGAGAATAGATAGCACCTTCTTATACATACACAAAATGGAAGTAGACGATAAGGAAACACTCAAAGACATAATACTTAAAGCGATAGAGCAGTACCCCAACCTCGTATTCGTAGGCCTTATACCAATACAGGATAAAACATACGTAGAGATATCGCTTGGAAGAGAACTATCCCAAAGAATAGACGCTAGAAAAATAGTTGAAGAACTATCAAAAACACTACCAATAAAAGCAGGAGGCAAAAAAGACCACGTAACAGGTATAGCGCATACAAACATAAAAGACATCGAAACAGAGCTGCCAAACAAAATAAGGTTCATCCTAGAAAAAGTAGAGCAAAACTAAAAAACTTAGACATAAAACTACTTTCCTGGGCCGCCAACCAAGAGGGCCCGTAGCTCAGCTAGGAGAGAGCGCCGGCCTTCTAAGCCGGTGGTCAGGGGTTCAAATCCCCTCGGGCCCGCCACATAATTTAATATAGATAGCTTTTTCTCACCTTAAGGACTGGGATTTGTATGGTAAGAAGAATCAATAAAAAGCTATCTATATTAAATTATTACAGCTGGCCGTCATTCTTTGTGTATAGGTTTTGAGATAACTTCTTCTTGAGCTGTGGTGTTGTTTTAAGGGATATTTCAATATATCTATAGCTTGAGGATTTCGGTAAACTAGGTGTATAATACATGTCGTTTTCTTCATCACTTTTCTCCATAATTCATGGAAGTTTCGACGGATAGAATTCTATTGGAATATTTTCGAGTTTCTTAAATGAAGTTATTTTCTCTAAACTTATTTCTCTTGATAAAATAGGTAACATATCGGCAAAAACTAGTAAAGAAATTATGAAAAATATTGAAACAAAAACTATTTTCCGTTTAATGATTCATCATTCAAGCTCCTTGATATAATATCTCTATTTCTGTATAAGTTTTTGACGAAATTGTTAACTGAAGAACCGCGCCCTCTTTAGTGTATGAGAAGGATTTTCCTTCATCTACAGACTGCTCTATCAATATTTGCCAATTGTTTGCCGTTAGGTAATCTCTATACCATGATGCTACATTGTCTACACTATCGTAAGTACCGTAAGTTATTGTTATCATCTTTATTCCGCTAATTACCATCGAGTAGTATTTAAGCATTACAGAACCTGGATACCTTTGGATAGGTTCTATTCCTGATGCAATATCTTTAGAAGGAAGCCTATATGAACCGTAGTGAATAGATATCAAGGTGTATCTTCTTTCGCTTGTAGGAGCGTTAATTATAACCCCAACTTCCTCCTGGGCTTTTAAAAGATGTAGGCTTACCTCTTCCGAAGTTTTTCTCTCATCTTTTACCGTCCATCCCCTGAGTTGAAGCTCGTTTTTATACCATTCTGCTACTATATTAATATCGGCTGTTGTTCCATATTCTATCAATATAATTGTTGGAAAACCTTCTTCTCTACGGTATGAAAACATTACAGAACCTGGATACCTTTGGATAGGTTCTTCTCCACTAACTTGATCTGAATATGGTAATCCTTCAGAAGTTGGAGTAGTTATGGTTTTCTCGCTAATTAATTTCTCGATATCACCTACGAC
>Ga0209394_1000360_pt1 | contig 37284 bp, 35 predicted proteins | sample JNZ201metaG_FD_184122 | JGI IMG/M metagenome (GOLD analysis project Ga0209394, IMG submission 184122) | Hot spring microbial communities from Jinze hot spring, China to study Microbial Dark Matter (Phase II) - JNZ 20120812A (SPAdes) (version 3) ...
CGCGGGAATCATGGGCACCTTTTGAGCCCAACGGCACAAGGGCTCACATCTAATTTTTATCCCTAGGGTAGGATGAGAGAATAAATCTTATAAACATTACCTCCCTTAGTAGAGTAGTACTTCTCCAAAAATCCTACGAAAACCCTTATAAACCTAACGCACCGAAACAGCTATCAACCCTAGATATAAGGTTTAAATTTAAATAGTATAAGCGAGGTTTAACTATGAGTAGAGCTAAGTTAAGCCAAGAAATTGTTAGTATAGCTATGATTATAGGTATAGTCATTATCTACATTATATTTAGATTTCAAGGTGGAGGACTTGCAGCAGTTGATGGTAAGAGTATGGAGCCACTATTACATACTGGAGATCTAGTAGTAATTATTAAGAAGAAAGATGTAAGAGAGGGCGATATTATAGTCTTTAAGTCTGGAGATAGATACATAATACATAGGGTTATATACGTATATGAAAATCATGGTTACAAGTGTTATGTAACTAAGGGGGATAATAATATATCTCCAGACTCTGGAGATCCTAGAAGGTGTCCTCCAGTATATGGGTTTAATATAGCTGGATACCCTGAAGATGTAGTCTTAGGTGTAGTTGTATCTATAAGAGGTGCTCCAGTAAAGGTGCCATATATTGGTGGTGTAACACTCTTAGTTAGAGGTTAAGACGTGTATCTATAGGCTTCCACCTTATAATAGCTTTTAGGATTACTTTGGGTGTGGAGTAGTTTGATTAATAGTATATCTGTAGCTATAACTGGATCAAGTGGTATTAGAGTCTCTCTTAGATTTCTTGAGGTAGTTCAGTCTCTAGGTCTAGAGGTTAAAGGTATAATAGTGACTGATGGTGCTTATAATGTAGCATTATATGAGGAGGATTATAAGCCTGAAGAATTGAGAGAGAAGCTTTCAAAAATCTCAAGAGTATATGGTGATTATGACTTCACTTCTCCTCTAGCAAGTTCTAGTAATCAGCCAGATTCTATGGTTATAGTTCCTGCTAGTATGAAGACTATAGGGTTAATAGCCAATGGTATACCATCAACTCTTACTAGTAGAGCAGCTCTAGCTATATTAAGGCTTAAGAGAAAGCTTATAGTAGCTCCACGCGAGACTCCTCTAGGCATAGCCGAGCTTAGAAATATACTTAGACTATCTCTCATGGGTGCAACTATAGTACCTTTAACTCTATCATTCTATATTAAGCCTAAAAGTATAGATGACTTAGTAGATTTTAGCGTAGGGAAGATACTGGATACACTAGGAATTAAAACATCTATTTATAAGAGGTGGGCTGAGGTAGAAGATTAACTTAAGTTATATAAGCTTCAAAACCTATGTCCAACAATAGGATGACTTAGAGTGTCAGTATACCATGGGAGAGACTTAAAGAAACCGACTGGAGGAGCTAGGGGTAGGAATTATAAGGTTAAGAGGAAGTCTATGACGGGTAAACTTCCAACAAATACACTACTCTCTAGCAGGAATGAGGTTATAGTGGGTAGATGTAGAGGAGGGAGCATAAAGGTTAGAGCTGTTAGAGTAGCATATGCTATAGTTTCAAACCCTAAAACAGGGAAAGCAGAGAAGGCTAAGATAGTTAAGGTCTTAGAAGTCCCGGCTAATAAAGAATATGCGAGAAAAGGTGTAATAGTTAAGGGGGCAATAATAGAGACGAGTGTTGGGAAAGCAGTAGTAACATCTAGGCCAGGGCAGGATGGAGTAGTTAACGCAATATTAATAGAAGAGGCTAGATTAGAGAGATGAGTATAGGTAAAGAACTAAAAGGTAAGAAGATAGTAGTATGGCCAGTATACATAGATGAAATTGTAAGTAGAAGTTCTGGGAGGAGGATACCTAAGAGTAAAGCTGTTAGAAAACCTACAATAGATGAGATTAAAAACGCAGCAGAACTTTTAGGCCTAAATCCTCAAATTGAGGAGAAATCTTATCCTAGAGAATGGTGGGATTATAGAGTGAGAGTCTTAGTAGATAAAGTAGCACCTAAAAGGAGAATATTAGAGCAAATAGCCTCTAAAATCCTAGAGTTGAGAGGAAAGTCTAAGCCTCACTCCTAAGCCTTAGAATATCTTTAAGTAATGGTATACTATGTATTTTATCTTCACTTAATAAACTCCATATTAGCCCTTTAGGTCTCTCTCCTCTATTTTCTACTCTAATAATTCTAGATGGGGTCACAATATAGTCTATAGGGACATCATAGGGGTCTTGCGGTATTCTATCTCTAAGTACTTGTAGATTGTGGACTGTTGTTGCTATCTTAATATCTGGATCTATGAGTTTAAGAGTTAGTAGTATAGCATACTCTAGCTCACCGTAACCCTCACCTTTACCGAGTCTTTCTCCATAAATATTTACTACAACACTACCCTCAACTATAAAGTCTACTCTTTCTACTCTCCTAATAATTTCATTAATAGTTCTAAGCTTAACTCCAAGCTTAAAAGCCCCCCTAATTGTTGAAGCTAGTCCATATAGCCTACTAGGTATTAGGTTTGGATCTAGTAGTATAAAGCCTTCTCTAATTCTCGGTGTAGGCATTAGTAAGATTTTATCTTCATTTAAAGCTCTTAATCTAACCCATCTCTGTGGACTATCAGGATTTACTTTAATTACCTTAGCATTTCTCCACTCAGAAAGTCTTGTCAAGAGCTCTGCAGCTCTCTCTGCTCCTTCAAAGTTAGGTATTCTACCATGAGGTGGTAGTGGGGGTCTAGCTACACGCTTCTTAAGTAGAGTATCCCAAATAGTGTGTCTTAGGTGTTCTTTAGACTCTTTCACCTAGAAAATCCTCCTCAATACTCTTAATGTTTCAAGTCCGCTGTTGAAGTCTAGGGGTGAGGATAATAGTATGCCATCTGGGTCTAGGCTTAAGCTTTTAAGCGTATCAGCTAGTCTTATAGCTTCTTGGGGCTCACATAGCTTATCTCTACCTAGTAATCTCAATAATTTATCTCTATTCTTCTCAGTCATGAGAATAATGTAAGGGTATATTTTTGAGTTATAGGTTTTCGCCTCTCTAACTATATACTCTAAAACGTCTATATTGCTACTAGTTAAGTTTAATAATAGGTAGAAGCTAGCTCCTACTCTTAACCTCTTCATTATCTCATCAATACTCTTTCTTAAGCTAAGAGTTAGGCCAGGATCTATGTTGAGTTTTAAGCTTCTCACAGTACCAACAGCATCTTCCGGCTCTATATCTCTTATAATTGTAGAGCCCTTAACAATATCACCTCTAATAAATAATATCCTCTCTACACCACATAAAGTTAAGCTCCCTACAATAGATTCTAGGGCAGCTCTACTAACATCTATAACCCTAAGGTGGGCTATAACCCTAGTATTCTCAGCTATACTCTTGACAAGACAACTCACTATTGGAGAAGAGAACCTAGATGTACCCATAGGCGAGTCTGGGATATCTATCCAATCTACCAACTCAGCAATACTACTAATTCTATACCTGAGACTATCCCTACTCTTTACGGGTTCTAACTCAAATAAGATCTCCAACTTCTAAACCTAAGAGTATTGAAATTATTAGAGCCTATAAAGTTAAAAAGCTTAAACTTCTCAATACAACCTGAAAGCTTCGTAGTTTAGGGCAGAGACTATAAAGTATAGTCCATAATCTCTATAATTTTTAGTGTATTATAGAGATAGCCGTGAAGGGTTGACAGCTGTTTCGGTGCGTTATTTTTATAAGGGTTTTTGCAGGATTTTTGGAGAAGTACTACTCTACCAGGGAGGTAATGTTTATAAGTCTTATTCTCTCATCCTATCCTAGAGATAAAACTGCGAAGCGCGGGGCAGGAGGCACAACCCATCCTAAAAACCTAGGATGGGAAACGGCTATTCTCAACCATGCCTAGAGCTTAAGAGTACTAGGCATGCTATATTCATGTATTATGCCCTCCACGGCTATCCATAGCTTAAGACCGGGCGCAGGGCTGAACTCAGTAAAAACTGGGAATGTAGCCCTAAACCTCTCCAGAACCCTCACCCTTTAGGGCGGAGAGGAGGTCAGTCTTCCTATCTGAGACACATTATTATACTTGCTTTTCTAAGTATTTCAAGACTAGCTTTATAATAACTGCTAATAGCATTAAGTATTCGTAAAGTGGGGAGAGTTTGCTATGGTTAGACTCCATGAGATCCGAGATATAAGCCTATCATAGATATAAACATTAATATTAATACCCTCTTCTTATGGTTTAATATCTCAACTTTAGTAGGACTTCTAACGAGTTTTATAGACTCATATACTACAATAATGTCTATGGGTATTATTACCGTTAAGTATGGAATAGAGTTAACTACACCTAGTATTGGGGGGATTAAGCTTATAGTTACTGATGATATGTAGAGAGTTAAGGCTAACTTAGCAGCTGTATTTTCTCCGTAAGTATTGGCTATTGTCTTAACTCCAACTTTTAAATCGCCTTCTACATCGATTATACCCTTAGCAATCTCTCTTCCAAGTACTGATAGAAATATCATTAGCCAGTATAGAAATGCTCTCATGTAATCACTACTACTCCACTCACCTGGGAGATAATAGTTCGCAAGTACTACTCCATAGACTAGAGGGAACGCTGTTAGAAAAGCTACAATTATATTCCCTATTAGTAATATCTTCTTACCTATAGCATTATAGAAGTTAGCTAGAGCTAGGAAATATAGAGCTGTAATAGTTGTTAGAGGTACTGGTTGGACATTTAATGTTGATGTTAAACCTATAATTGCATATACTAATGAAGCTCTTAAAGCCGTATGTATATCAATCCTCCCAGAGGGTATAGGTCTCCATGGTGTGTTAAGCTTATCTGCCTCAACATCGAAGACATCATTTATAGTCATAATAGAGAATACTATCATTAACCCAGCTACAGTAATAGCTAGAGCATCACCTAGAGGAATAAATACTGGAATATCGCCTGTCATAATGGCCAAGCCAAGAAATAAAGCTAAAACACCTAGTACAGCATTCAGAGGCCTACCGAGCTCTAATAATGATAAGATAATCATAACTATACGCATAGAGTAGCACCTCTTTCTTAACAGCTCATCTGTCGGTTCATGTTAGTTTACATCACCATCTCATTGTTAACCTCTAGTATCCACTTTAAAGTAATACTAAACGTTGCTCTCATCGCCATCCAGGGCTTTGAGGTGTAGGTTGCAGCATACGGCAACCTCTCAGACTTAACTACAATAGTCCTAGTTACTATTGTCTTCTCTACTCTCCTCCACCTCTTCTACTAGTTTTCTGAAGCCTTCTACTAACATTTTCTTCCTGTGACTCCTCATACCGTATAGTTTGTCAGCGATAGAGGTGATAATCTCAATCAAGTCCTCTACAAGCTCTCGGCGGTGATCCATGGGCTCCTCTCCGAAGACTACCTCTATTCTCGCACCGTACTGGTTGAAGAAGTACTCTAGGTACTCGAAACCAAACCTAGTTAATCTATCCCTATAGGTTACAACTACAACCTCCACCTGTTTAGAGGTAACTAGCTCTAACATTTTCCTCAACCCCTTCCTATCAGTCGTCAACCCGGATGCTATGTCAGTTAAAACATCAACAACTCTATATCCTTTAGATGCACAATACTCTAATAGGTAATTGACCTGCCTCTCAAGATCTTCACTCTGGCTACTAGAGGATACTCTAGCATATACAACAGCCCTAACCTCCCTAGCACGTGACTCAAGAATCCTCCTAACCTCACTCTCAGGAACCCTATACTTACCACCAACAGTCCTAATAGCCTTAATATAACCAGCTACAATCCACCTATGAAGAGTAGAGTAACTAATACCAAGCATTCTACAAGCCTCCTTAGGTCTCAATAACTTCTCAGACACAACTAACACCAACAATAATAAACGATACTAAAGCTTATAAACGTTTCCTCTAAAAATTAAGAAGAAAAACACCCATCTATTTTATTCCTCTACTCTCTCATCATAACCTCATAGTACTATAAGATTAGCGAAAAATTTATAAGCATATAGGATATTTTCTTCTTGATGTTTGAGGAAAATTTTTATAAGCTATGATTTCTGATTCTATCCTAGGATGAGCTTTGTAAGCTTAGCGAGAGGAGTCTGAGTAAGCCCTACTTTGCCGTAGGGAGCTGGGGGGAGAAAGAGCCGTTGAGAAGTGGATTGCTGGGAGGAGAGTCTATGAACAGCCATTCCCCGAGGAATGATTACTTATTATTCTCTCAACTCTACTCCATCCATTCCAGTTTCTTAGAATCTTAACTGCGTTATCGTATAGGATTGCTCTCTTAGCATTACCTGGTATACCTAGGCTCATAATGCCGGATATGGCGTCTTCTAATGTTAAACCTAAAACTACGGGGTAGTCGCTGCCGAATAATATCTTGTCGTATCCTACTTCTTCTACAGCCTTCTCTATAAAGTATGGTTCTACAGCTGAGGTGTCAGCATATACGTTATCTATACTTAAGGCTTCAATAGCCTCATCAAAGTATATTCCCGGTTTTAGGGCGCTATAAGAGCCTAAATGGGCTACTATGAATACTACATCCCTATATGCTTTAGCGATTTTAGCGACTATTGATGGCCTAGATGTTCTACAGAATGCTGGGAGCTCCCATATCCCTGGGTCGCAGCCTGTATGAATTATTACTACTCCACCTATTGATCCAATAAGGCTATAGAGTTTACTTAGCCCTGTGGAATCTGGTCTTGTGAAGTGTAGTGTAGGGAATATCTTTAACCCAAGTATCTTATTACTTAGCCTCCTAAGCCTATCATAGTTTGCCTCAACTCCAATATCTGGATTATAGGATACTACTGGTATAAGCCTATCTAATCCGCTTAGACCTTCTACGAATAACTCAGAGTCTCTATTATTTTTCTCCATAAACTCTACATGCTCCCTTATAGTCCTCTCTGGGTCACCTATGAATCTCTCTATAAATCTGAACTTGTAGTCGAATATGTAATCGAAGACTTCTAGTCCAGCCTCAATTATGCTCTTACTTGATACATTAGACTTAAATGTTTCTATCCCAAACTCTACGTTTATAACTACTGCTAGCTTAACGCTAGCATTATCTAGCTCTCTGAGGAGTATACTACTAGCTTCACGTACACTATGAGGATTCCAGGGGAGGTGCACATGGAAGTCTATAATATCCACCTATTTACACCTTGAGGCACTAAAATGATTCTAGAGCTTCTGTAAGCTCTCTTAGAGCTTCTCCAGGATTCTTAGCCTTCATTACCATACTAGATACTAGTACTCCTGATGCTCCAAGTTCTAATGCTCTCCTAGCATCATCACCAGAGCTTATGCCAGCTCCTGCTAGTACTGGTATCTCTCTTATTATCCTAACAGCCTCTAACCCCCTGGTTATAACCTCTGGTTTAGCCTTAGATACGGGTATCCCTGTTCCTATAAGCTCTGGGGGTTCAATTGCTATTAGTGTAGGTTCTAGAGCTGCTACTGCTGCCGCCTCTTCTGGGGTGTCTGCACATGCTAGTATCTCTAGGTCTAACTCTCTAGCCTTTAATATTATAGTATTTAGGTCTCTTAATTTAATCTTATGCTCGCTATGGTTGACTATTGAGCCTCTAACCCCCTCAATTTTTAATGCTTCTACTGGTATAAAGCCTGTATATGATCCTAGGCTTACAGGGTCTACGTGTTGTAGGTATACATCATTATATACTTGGGATATCTTAGTAGCTACTAGTATAGGCGGTGCTAGTATAATCCTAGTTTTCGATAGCCTAGATGATAGTCTTGAAGCCTCCCTAGCTATACCTAATGCTTTCTCTCCGAAGGCTGACTCGTACGCTTTAAAATTAACAACTAGGTATCTCTTCACCTACCCCACCCTAAGATACATAGCTACCCTAGGAGCTATTAAGGCTAGGAGTCCTGCCATAGTATATAGTGTAATTGAAACTCCTACACTATACTCTAAGCTATAAGCTAGCATAGTTAGGGGAGCCGCAGTAATACTACCTAGGATACCGTATAGTGGTCCAGGCTCTCTATATAGTTTAAGTCTAGATGCTATAACTTCACCAATTGATAATCCTAGGAGTACTGATGGGGAATATATTATACCGTAACCTAGGAGGCTTGCTATGAGGAATATGATTGAGGAGGCTAGGCCAGCATATATTAGCTTATCTACACTAAGCCTATGAGATAGCATGTATACTATAGTAGCGGTAGTAAACCCTACTAGTACACCCCCAACGACATCTCTCGGGTAGTGAACCCCTAATGCTAGCCTACTAATAGAGACGGCCATAATGAATACTACTGTGAAAGCAATAAGTGGAGGCCACGGATACCTTAATGCTAGGAAACCCCAGAATGACGAGACAGAAGTAGCGTGACCACTAGGGAACCCGTACCCGCCTGCGATAGCCCCAGGAGGCCTGGAGAGCTTGAAGAGATCCTTAGCAAACCCCGTAGTACTGGTAGCTAGTAAGAGTGAGAGAGCCAAGCTAAAACCATAGACCCTAGGGAGTGAATGGTAAACTACTGGTAGTATAATAACATAGAACCCTACAGAACCCCCCAGGAGAGATATAAGAGACCAGAATACAGTAACTGAGTAGAGCCAGGCTAGAGGCATAACAACTACTAGGATAAAACTTACAACATAGAGTATAGTAGAAGCCATAAAACGGTAAGCCAAGACATACACCAAAGATAATGGTAAGAAAGTAAAACCTTAAAAATAGAGAGCGCCGCCCTAAGAGAATATATTAAACCATAAACCCACACACCAAGAGACACCCAAACCCCTAAACCCACCTGGGCAAGCAGTAAACCCCCAAGCCTACAACCTCGGGCGATTGGGAGCGGTAGGCTAAACTCCTCGAGGGAAACCCCTCTCGGAGCTCACACCCCCGCCCCATCAACCCCGTCTTCTACGGGAGCCCTCGCTACCCACCCAGGGAGACCCCAGATGGGTAGGAGGCCGCCTCTTTTCGGGGAGAGGTTCCCGCTTAGATGCTTTCAGCGGTTACCTCCTACGGCGTGGCTACCCGGCTATGCCTCCAGGACAACCGGTACACTAGAGGCCGCCACGCCCCGTTCCTCTCGTACTAGGGGCATGCTCCCCTCAGGCGGCCAGCACCCCCTGCGGGTAGAGACCGACCTGTCTCACGACGGTCTGAACCCAGCTCACGTTCCCCTTTAATGGGCGGGCAGCCCCACCCTTGGGAGCTGCTACACCCCCAGGATGGGAAGAGCCGACATCGATGTCGCAAACCGCGGGGTCGATGGGGGCTCTCACCCGCGACGACGCTGTTATCCCCGGGGTAACTTTTCTGTCGTGCCCGGCCCCCACCGAGGGGGACACGAGCGTGCGCTAGGCCACGGTTTCCCGGCCGGACCCCTTGCATTCAAGGGTCCGGTCAGGCGGGCTTTTGCCCTTACACTCTACGGCGGACTTCTGACCCGCCTGAGCCCACCTTTGGGCGCCCGTGTTATCTTTTCGCGGGCGTGCCGCCCCAGCCGAACCGCCCACCCGACGCTGTCCCCCTCCACTAGGGAGGGGTTAGGCTCCCAGGCGGGGGTAGGTGGTGTTTCATTACCGCCTCTGGGCCCCCCGGAGAGGGCCTTTCATAGGCTCCCACCTACGCTACGTACCCCCACCCAGGAGCCAGCGCCGGGCTGCGGTAAAGCTCCACGGGGTCTTCTCTCCCTGCAGGGGGTTGCGGGACTGTGCACCCGCTCAGGGGGTTCACGGGGCCCCGGGCCAAGACAGTGGGGACCTCGTTAACCCATTCATGCGCGCCGGAACTTACCCGGCAAGGCATTTGGCTACCTTAAGAGAGTCAGGGTTACTCCCGGCCTTCAGCGGCGCTTCGCCGGGTTGTACCCCGGTTTCACGGACCGCCAGTGGCCAGGGCTCACCCCCCGTACAAACCCTTTCGGGCTCGCGGGGAGCTATGTTTTTGTTAAACAGTCGGGTCCCCCTAGTCACTGCGACCTGCGGCTCCAGGTGTTACCCAGAACCGCAGGCACCCCTTCTTGCGAACGTACGGGGCCAATTTGCCGAGTTCCTTGGCCCGGGTTAGCCCCCAGACGCCTTGGGCTTCTCACCCAGGGGCACCTGTGTCGGTTCTCGGTACGGGCGCGGGGGATTCTTCCCAGCCCCCTTTTCATGGGCCCCGGGGGTCGGCGGAACCCGCATACGCGGGCCATTCCTCCCTTCAGCCCCTTCTCGCCATTACGGCACTCCAGGGCTTTCGGGTAGTTAGCTAGGTCGCCCCCGCATGGGGGCCCCTAGTCCGCCTACCCTGAGGCGTCAGAGGCTGGGCTTTGCGTTGCCGCGAATCGTACCCCCGCGGCACAGGAATATTAACCTGTTTCCCTTTCCCCGGGTCCGAGTTACGGCCCGGGTTAGGACCGGCTAACCCCCGGCTGACGACCATTGCCGGGGAACCCTGGCCCTTTCCGGCGGCGGGGATTCTCACCCCGCTTAGCTGTTACTACCGCCGGGATCCGCACTCGAGACGGCTCCACTGGACCTCACGGCCCAGCTTCTGCGCCATCTCGACGCCCGCCTACCATACCCAACCTCGTAGAGGTTGAGATCCGGGGTCTCGGCGGCCGGCTTAAGCCCCGACCAATCTTCGGGGCCCCCTGCCTCGGCGGGTGAGCTGTTACGCACTCCTTAGAGGATGGCTGCTGTTAGGCCCACCTCCCCGCTGTCTTAGGCAGGGGACGCCCTTTCAGCTTGGCACTTAGCCGGCACTTAGGGGCCTTAACCCCGGTCTGGGTTGTTCCCCTCTCGGCCCCCAGGCTTACCCCGGGGAGCCCCACTCCCGCCATCTAAGGCGGCTGCAGGTTCGGAGTTTGACTGAGCGCCGGGGGCTTCCGCCCCCTGCACGCCCAATCAGTAGCTCTACCCCACAGCCTGCCTCCGGCGGGGCTGGCCTGAGAGCCACTTCGGCGGGAACCAGCTATCACCGGGCTAGATTGGCCTTTTACCCCTAGGCGGAGGTCATGGGAACGATTTGCACGTCAGAACCCTTGCGGGCCTCCACCGGGGTTTCCCCCGGCTTCGCCCTGCCCCCGCCTAGATCGCCCGGTTTCTGGTCGCACGGCTGTGACTCCAGGCCCTCTTCGGACCCCTCCCCTCGCCGCTTTTCGCGGCTGCGGGATTGTCGGTTTCCCTACGCCTTCGGGGTTAACCCCCTTAAGCTCGCCACAGCCGTGCACTCCCCGGCCCGTGTTTCAAGACGGAAGGTGCAACCCTGGTTTAAGCCTCTCGTACTCCCCGGTCGCCCGGGTTTCCTTGAGGCTTATCATCCCTTAAGGGCTGCACCCTGCGTGGCCGCTCGGTTTCAGGCTCTTTTCACCCCCCGACCTGGGGTTCTTTTCACCTTTCCCTCACGGTACTCAGTTCGCTATCGGTCTCGGGACGTATTTAGTCTTGGAGGTCGGTTCCCCCCAACTTCCCACGGCAAAACCAAGCCGTGGTACTCTGCTCCACAACGCGAGCCCCCACAGTTTCGCCTACGGGGCTTTCACCCTCTACGGCGGGGCATCCCAGCCCACTTCGGCTACTGTGGGTCGGCTCGCTGGGGGTCGAACCCCCAGTTGTGGAGCCTATAACCCCTCATCTCCTCACGGTTTTCCCGTAAGGAATTGGTTTAGACTACCCCCCTTTCGGTCGCCCCTACTCAGGGGATCCCATATTGGTTTCTTCTCCTCCCCCTACTAAGATGCTTCCGTTCGGGGGGTTCCCGCCCCTCTTCGGGGCGTCACGGGTTATCCCCGTGACAGGAAGTCCCATTCGGGGATCCCGGGTTCAAAGGCTGCCTGCGCCTACCCCGGGCTTATCGCAGCTTGCCACGCCCTTCCTCGGCGCCCGAGCCGAGGCATCCACCGAGCGGCGTCGTTGTTGTAGGCCCGGGAGGGCGGGTTTAGAGGGCCTGGATGTCTCCTGGTGTATTCTAGGCTGGTTTAATATATTCTCCTAGGGCGGCGCTCATTGAAGCTTAAAAGCCCCTAGCGCCCTTCACCTGGGAGCATTACTCCCAGGTTGCATCTGAGGCACCCAAACACACCTTAGATTGAGGGAACCCTATCACAATAACCCCCAACCCACTCTAGACGGGAGGTGATCCAGCCGCAGGTTCCCCTACGGCTACCTTGTTACGACTTCTCCCCCCTCAGGGAGCTTAGGTTCGTCCCCCGCCCTGCGGCAGAGGCCTCACCCAAGCTCCCCTTGGGTGGAGCGACGGGCAGTGTGTGCAAGAAGCAGGGACGTATTCACCGCGCGATGTTGACGCGCGGTTACTAGGGATTCCCCGTTCACGGAGGCGAGTTTCAGCCTCCGATCCCAACTGCGGCGGGGTTTAAGGGATTGCCTCCCCCTTTCGGGGTCGGATCCCGCTGTCCCCGCCATTGTAGCCCGCGTGCAGCCCGGGGGATTAGGGGCATGCTGACCTGCCGTGGCCCCCTCCTTCCTCCGCCTTAGCGGCGGCAGTCCCCCTAGAGTTGCCCCCAGGGTCTCCCCCAGGGTAGCAACTAGGGGTGGGGGTCGCGCTCGTTGCCTGACTTAACAGGACACCTCACGGCACGAGCTGGCGACGGCCATGCACCTCCCCTCAGCGTGTCGGGCAAGGCCTTTAACCTGGCCGTCATCCTGCTGTCGCCCCCGGTAAGATTCCCGGCGTTGACTCCAATTAAGCCGCAGGCTCCACCCCTTGTGTGCTCCCCCGCCAATTCCTTTAAGTTTCAGCCTTGCGGCCGTACTCCCCAGGCGGCGGGCTTAACGGCTTCCCTGTGGCACTAGGCGAGCTCTTTCGCTCGCCTAACACCTAGCCCGCATCGTTTACAGCCGGGACTACCCGGGTATCTAATCCGGTTCGCTCCCCCGGCTTTCGGCCCTCACCGTTGGGCGCGGTCCAGCCGAGCGCCTTCGCCACTGGTGGTCCTCCCGGGATTATAGGATTTCGCCCCTACCCCGGGAGTACCCTCGGCCTCTCCCGCCCCCTAGCCCGGTAGTATCTCCCCGATCCTCGGGTTGAGCCCGAGGCTTTCAGGGGAGACTTGCCAGGCCGGCTACGGCCGCTTTAGGCCCAGTAAGCACCCCGACCACTCGCGGGGCTGGTATTACCGCGGCGGCTGACACCAGACTTGCCCCCCGCTTATTCCCCCGCCTGTTTACAGCGGGGAAAAGCCCCCACAAGGAGGGCACTCGGGGTAGCCCCGTCACGGTTTCCCGCATTGCGGAGTTTTCGCGCCTGGTGCGCCCCGTAGGGCCTGGGCCCTTGTCTCAGTGCCCATCTGGGGGCTCCCGCTCTCACGGCCCCTACCCGTCTTCGGTTTGGCGGGCCGTTACCCCGCCAACAGCCTGATAGGCCGCAGCCCCATCCTCAGGCGGAGTATAGGTGGTGACCCCCTATACTCCCTTTCGGCGGGGAACCCTTCCAGGCCTCCCCGCCTATGGGGGATTAGCCCCAGTTTCCCGTGAGGTTATCCCCCTCCTGAGGGTAGGTTAGCTACGTGTTACTCAGCCGTGCGCCACGCCCTGCAGCAGCAGGGCGTTCGACTCCCATGGCTTAGCCCTACCCCGATAGCAGTCGGGTCCGGCAGGATCAACCGGAGTTACGGCCGCAAGGGCCGCTTGTGGTGGGTTGGGGGTTATTTTTGTGGGGTTCTCCCCTATTCTAGGGTGTGTTTGGGTGCCCTTGTAGGGCTTGAGGTTTCCCAGCTTAAAGCTGGGGTTCCTCAGGCCCCCATTATCTAATTTTAGAGCCATAGATTATATTAGTAAGCGGGAGTTTAAAACCTTTTTCTCTTAGTATTGTACCCGCGGCAGGAGGCTTTAGGTTCATCCTAGGGGCTTAGCCCCATTGTCACCTTAGCGCCGCCGCCGGAATGCCGCGGGCCATATTAATTATAGTTAGGCGAGGGTTAAATATGATGAGGGGCTCAGACCTGCGCGGGCACATCACTTAATGCAGCCCTTTCGAGCTACGTCATAGCCCCAACTATCTTATATTTATGTTATCTAATATTTATAATATTTATGTTAAGAGGTCCAGAGTTCAGCTCCAGGATGGTTTCACCACCTTACCTCTTTCTCCTCATTGATTTTGTGCTTGCATCACCCTTAGAGGCACCTCACATCTTTTTTATACTATATCCTGAGTACTAGAGATGGATTTATGAGATTTCTCTATGTAGTAATCATAGAAAAAGCGCGTTAGGCTTAATTATTATTTTAATTATTGTGAGTATTGTTTAATATGTGTATCTTATTTAAGTTTCTAGTCTCTCAGCTATACTTTCCTCTTTTTAAGGTTTAGATTTTATGGTTATTAGTTGGGTTTAGGCTTAATTGGATACCGGAGATATTTACTTTATTGTTGGCGAGCTCCAGAAGTATGGGCCTCTAGGTTTAGGCCTATTATCATTTATTTCTAATCTTATACCTGGATTCCCAGCTATCTACCTCTCACTTCTAGCATCTTATGCTATAGTATCTCCTGGGGGCTACCAGTCTCTACTAGCTATAGTAGCAGCTGGTGCTGGGAGTGGTCTCGGTAAGACATGCCTCTTCTTAGTATCAGGTTTTCTAGGCTCTAAACTTGAAACTGTGAGGGCTAGGAGAGAGGCTCTAAGAATGATTACGGGTAAGCGTGGGGGTATAGCTGTTACAGTATTCCTATTCGCTGCTCTCCCATTACCTGATGATATACTATATATCCCCCTAGGTGTAGCGGGGTTTAGCAAGTTGCTATTTATAATCTCTGTAACTCTAGGTAAGATAGCTATGGCCCTCATAGTCTATAGTTTAGGCTCTACAGGTAAGTGGATTATCGACATATACATATCTAATATTGGAGCTCTCACAGTCACAAACATCATCGTACTAGGAGCAATAGTAATACTAGCATCGATTCTAATAACATACACTATTATATCAGTAAACTGGTTTAGGATATATAGTGCTTATGCCGAGAGAGGCGAAGGAGAAGCTATCAAAACATTAATAGATGAGATTAAAATAGCATTAACATTTAAGAATATTAGGAATAAAGCTGTACTAGCCTCTAAATAATAGTAGCCTCTCAGAGTTAAACTCCCTAACTGCTAATAATACTAATAGTATGATAGATGAGTAGAGGATTAATAAATGTATGAGGGCTAAGAGTATATCACCAGTAGAGACCCTATATATAGCTAGAGAAGCGTGAGTAAATGGTATAAGCTGAAGGATGGTTGAAGCCCATGCTGGGACCTTAGTTAAGTCTACTAGTAGGGAGGCAAAGTATATTATCATAGCTATAGATAATATAGCAAATGATAGTATCTGAGCAGACCTAGTAGTCTCACTCCTAGAAGATACTATAGATGTTATAGCTGATGTTAAGGCTATCAATGCAATAACAGATATAATCCAAGCTATTAAAACATGAACTGATAACATTAGAATTTCACCAGCCAGAATAAAGAATAATAGTAGAGCTAAGCTATCAGCTAAAGCTGCTATGATACCTAAGATCATTGATGCTAGCATTTTACCTGCTAGTAGATCTCTCCTAGATAGCGGAGATACTAGTAGCTTCTCAATAGTCCTCCTCTCCCTCTCTCCTAGTATGGCATCACTCATAAAGACTACTGCAGGGTAGACGACGAAGAATAGGGAGAATTGTAGAATTCTAGCTGTAAACGCTACTGTAGCCTCTTCAACCCTAGCCTGAACACCTGAGGCTAGGTGGTATCCAGTCTCTATAAGTATTGGGTTCCTGAGAGCCTCGGGTTTAATGGATATATTAGCATACTCAGCTAGCCTCCTAATCCTCTCATTAACAATGCTAACACTCAAATCATATAGAGCCCATTGAAGGGCGTTATAAGCTATATCACTAGCAGGTGACCCTACAAGTCTACTAACTTTAACAATAGCTTGACCATCAAGCATTGTAATATTATGCTTAAACCCTCTAGGTATAATAGCTAGTACATCAGCTTGTACTAGTGAGTACTTATAGTCTATGGTCTTGTTAGTATTAACATTGACTGTTAACTCTAACTTGAGAGCCCTACCCTTCTCTACAATAATATCCTTGAGAGTGATAGCATCAATTGCGAAGTCTTGATCTTCAACTATAATTAGTATTGATGACCTCTGCGATACATATAGGACACTTGTAATGAGGGCAAGGCTAGGTAGTGATATTAGAGGTAGGATTATGACTGCTGCTAGGGTCTTATAGTCTCTTGAAAGATCTAGAATCTCCTTCCATAGTATAGTCTTTATAGCTTTACTAGAATTCATCTCCAACAACCTTCACATAAGCCTCCTCTAAACTCTCAGCATTAAATGTCTCTAGAATCTCTCTCACAGTACCCTCAGCTATAATAGATCCTTTTGCTATAAAGCCGACTCTATCAGCTATTTTCTCAGCTTCTTTTAGATCATGTGTTGCTATTATGAATGTTGTACCATTACCTCTCATCTCTCTTATAACCTCCTTAATCCTATAGCTTGATACTACATCTAAGCCACTCGTAGGCTCGTCTAGGAGGGCTAGCTCTGGGTTATGCATTAGCGTTATTGAGAGTAGTAGCCTCCTCTTCATCCCCCTACTATATGTTGTAACCTTAGAGTTTAGTATTTGGTATGGTAGCCCGGCTATTTTTAAAGCTTTCTCAACCATACCACTATAATCTTCTATAGATTGAGAGTATAGCCTAGCATAGAATACGATATGCTCTAGCCCTGTTAGCCTCTCATAAGGTTGAGCATCTTCAGGTAGATAGCCTATCCTACTCTTAGCTATATCCCACTCTCTACTCTCAGGATCTAAGCCTAATACTCTAAGATAGCCTGAATCTCTCTTAATTAAGCCTAGTATTACCCTCATAGATGTAGTCTTCCCGGAACCGTTAGGGCCTGCTAAGACGTATATTGAGCCTTTCGGGACACGTAATGTTAAGTTATTAAGGATAACCTTATCTTTAAGCTTCTTAACTATATTCTCTGCCTCTACAATATACAATCCATATCACCCAGTGGAAACCATAATATTAAATTTAACCCCCCAGTCTATTCTTAATAGTCTAACGTTAATTAGACATAGTGAGAGCTTATGAGCACAACTATTGAAGCTAAACTTAGAGAATTCATAGCAGAGTATGGGGAGAGAGGATACATAACCTTAAAGATAATGCTAGAAGAAGCTAAAAACAGGAAGGTAGGAATAAAACTTGGAGATTTCAGCATTAAGGGTATAAGGAGTAGGCTTAAAACACTCAACATAGAGTATAACCCGGCACCCTTAATAGTTAAACTTGAGAAAGAAATTGGATTAATAGAGACAACATATAGGTCTACTAATCAGAGATGGTGGAGAATAGTAGACATTAAGGCTCTAGAGAGTATAGTGAGGGAATATGAGGGTCACGGAGAGGTAGAGCTTAGTACTAAAGCTAGACTATTAAGGATACAATTCTATAGCTTAAACCCTAAATCAATACTAGAGACACTAAAAAGCTTAAGTGATAAGAAGCTAACAGATACTGAGAGATTAAGACTCAAGAAGATAGCCTTCGAGGATCTACCACTCCTCGTTAAAATACTAGAAGAGGCTAAGAGTTCTGGAGAAGATAAAATATTAGAGAAGGAGATTAGAGTTATAGAGGATATAATAGCGCTATTTGAGTCAATAGTTACTGATAGTGGAGAACTAGAAGAATTAGTATCTAGTGAGAGGCTCGAGGTTAATAGTATTAGAGAGCATTAGTCACGGAGCCTCTAGTATAAAGCCTTTACTTGAAGCCTCCTCTAGCCTAGCCTTTATAGTCTTGAATGCATCCATTAAAATCCTCCTATTATCATAGCTATTAACAATCTGTTCTAGAAGCCTCCTATCTAATCCTTTAAGTTCTCTAGCTATCTTAACCATGTTCCTAGTAGCTCTTATGGCCTCATCTACTATTGTTATATCTGCTGACTGCGCTGTCCTACTAAATGGGTTTAAGTCTATGGCTATCACTTTCTTCTTAATCCTCTTTAATGCCTGGGTTCTATCTCCGTCTTCTATAGCTACTAGTACTACATCTGCTGAGTATATTCCATCCTTACATACTATTCCTCTAGGACTCTCTAAACCTGGTATCAGTGTTTTCTCACAATTAACTCCTAAGATATTCTTTGCTCCAGCTTTCCTTAGCAGATCCTCTATTTTCGCTATCCTATCCTCAGTTCTATAGAATAGGTTAACTTCTATTATAGCATTAGTCTCTAATGATAACTCTACTATTTCATGAGATGCTAGGGAAGCGTAGTTACCATTAACTGATATTATAGGCTTCTTAGCTAATAGTATTAGTGCTACAGCTGCTCTCTCAGCTTCTAATGCAAATTCATGGCTAGTCTCTCCTAGTATATAATCGAATGCCTCACCCCTACCGTGGGCTATCAACCCTTGGGGAACAACTATGCCTTCATGGAATGCTTTAACTAGTCTCTCTCTAATAATGATAGAATAGTACCTAGGGTGACTTCTAGGTATATGCCACTCCATATTAAACTACCTCTACCTGAGGTCCCCCACTAGATGGTTTTAAGTATAGGATATTATGGTTAAGCTTAGATAAATGTATTAAAGCATCTTCTACTCTATCAGACTCTACTATAACTATTAGTAAGCCTTTCTTGCCATAAGCTGTTACTAGACCCGGCGTTTTAAGTATATGAGATTCTCCACTCTCTCCAATTAAGTCTCTTATAAGCCTATTCTCAATATTGAATCTTAGCACTTCCTCAGCAAAAGTATGAAAGTTTAGGGACTCTGTAATCTTTAATATTACTGGTTCAGCTTTCTCATGTAAGCCTCTAGCCATATAATTTTTAACAAATTCTCCCGTATACTCTCTCTTAACTATAAGACTAAGTATGAATAGCTTAGATGGTATTTGTGTACACTCAGCCAACCCTACTCCCGGAGCTCCAGGGTTAACTCTAATAGCTAGACCTACTCCACATGAGATTGCTAGAACATCTCCTAGGCCTGTACGCTCTAAGACCTCAGACTCATGAGCTAATCTTAGTAGCCTAGATACGGTATAGCCTCTAAGCGATCCTAGAGCTAAAGATACTGCTATAGCTGTCGCAGCACTAACAGCATATCCTACACCTACTGGTAGGGGGGTTACTATCTTAATCCTCTTATCTCTAAATCCTAGAGTCTCAGCTACTCTCCTAGCAGACCCTACGTGATACTCTCCTATAAGTATATCTCCATCAGAGCATACAGTAACTCTAGGCTCTACTACTAAGCCTACACCTATAGAACCCGTAGATTCAATTGTAGGGTTAAAGTAGGGTTTAAAGAGTGCCGTTACATGATGTGGTACTATTGAACAGTACATTCTCTAGACACCAATTAACTCTTACCAATTATCTTAAGAGCCTCATCTAGTATTAGCCTACTTAAAATCTCTTTATGTATGAGTCCTAGATTCCTATACTCACCACTACTATAAGCTATTATAGCCCTATTAGTCTCATATTCAAACCCTGTCCCAGGATATCCTACGGGGTTAGCAATTACAATATTAGCCTTATATCTTACTAGCTTCTCTACAGCAGCCTTATATAACTTCTCCTCATCTAGAGTATGCTCTGCTGCAAATGCTATGAGTGCTCTAGGCTTACCCCTAATGCTCTCTAAGACTTTTACTGTAGGTTTAAGATTTAATGTTATCTCTAAGCCGCTCTTAATCTTACCCTCATACTTCTCAGATGGAGTAAAGTCTACGGGAGCAGCTGCTGCCACTATTACATCATACTCGTTTTTCTCCGTAAGCTTAGCTATAGTCTCAGCCATATCAATAGTTGTATCTACCTTATACTTGTTAATGAAGTGAGGGGGCTCTATAGCTATATGACCGTATACTAGGTCTACAGTGGCCCCCCTAGACCAAGCCTCTACAGCTACCTCCAACCCCATCTTGCCACTACTAGGGTTAGATATGAACCTAACATTATCAATCCATTCTCTAGTAGGTCCGGCTGTGACTAGAGCTCTCAGCCCCTTCATATCGATGCCTCTACTAGTGTGTGCAGCAGCTACTCTAGCTACAAGCTCTGGGTCTGGATATTTGGCTACTCCCTCTTCTATTAGAGGTGGTATTATTTTAGCTCCAATCTCTTCTAAAGTACCTGCTACTTTCTTATACTGGTTAACCTCATATAGGCTCTCGTGCATAGCTGGTGCTATTATAACCTTCTTGCCGTAACCTAGAGCTGATATGGCTACTAGGGCTACGGGATTATCAGCTATACCATATGCTATCTTAGACATTGTTGATAGTGTAGCTGGAGCGACTAGGATAGAGTCTGAGACTCTAACTAAGCCAACATGCTCTGTTTCACCAGTTAATTCTACTATAGGCTTAAAGCCTGTAGCCCAGTGTAGTAGTATAGGTCCAACATACTTTGTAGCCTCTGTAGTCATTACCGGGATTACTTTAGCCCCTCTCCTTATAAGCCATCTAGCAGTATCTACAGCTTTATAAGCCGCAACACTACCAGTCAAGCCTAGAATTATACTCATACCCTCAAGGTACCTATTAGTAGATCCTAATATACTCCTAACAGGGTGATATGGTGAAATCTCCAAGAATTCCACCGTGATTATTGGATTAAACTAAAAATTATTAAATTTCAATTAAGACATAATCAGTAGTGAGACTAAAATTAAAGGGTGGAATGCTAATGGCTCAGACTACATTTATTGTCAGGAGAGCTAAAGACAGTGATATATATGAGGTTATGAACATTAATCTTGAAACACTCCCAGAAAACTACTGGTACGGATTCTATAAACACCTACTTGACAATTGGGGTGAAGCCTTTCTAGTAGCAGAAGTTGAAGGTAAGCTAGTAGGCTACTCTATGAGTAGAGTAGAAGAGCAGGGAGACCCAGCGCTCTTAGGATTAGTAAGTGAGATTGGAGTAGAAGAGAGCATATTTAAGAGAGTCATAACGACACTTAAAAATATAAAGAATCTTAGACCTGTAGGACACTTAGTATCAATAGCTGTTAGAGCCCCATATAGGAGGATGGGTATAGGCTCGAAACTATTAGAAGAAACAATTAGAGTACTGAGAGAGGTATATAATGTAGACTCAATATACCTAGAAGTCAGAGTATCTAATGAGCCAGCAATTAGACTCTATGAGAAGTTTGGATTTAAAAAAGCTAGGATAATAAAAGGCTACTACTCTGATGGAGAAGACGCATATATAATGGTTAAACGCCTTAAATAAAAATATCAAATTATAGATTAGAATATAGGGTATAAGTATATATAGAGGTATATTAGTTTAAAGGGGAGAATTTATAATTAGGGATTTAATTGGTTTATTTTAAGAATGCTACTACTATAAGCCTAGTAGCAGCACTCATAATAGAAGCTTATATAGTAGCGGCAATACTATATGGTTTAGACATAATCTATACGCCTATAGGAGTTACTGGTGGCCTTATACTACTAGTACTAGCTATTCTAGCCTACTACTCTTATATTAATAGTGTTAGGTACTCTAGGAGAGCTATGCTCTACATAGCCCCACTAGGTATAATTATAGGTGTTCTAGCTTTAGCTATTGTTACCGGAGTATTTAGCTCCGAAATTTCTCCTCTTAGGCTACTATTTATAGCTTATGTTATTGAGGTCATTGTTGGGTGGTTTTTGAGAGTTGACTATAGCATATACTCTAGAGTAGCTTCATGGATATTCTACTTAGGGGTTATAATATTCACTATTAGTTTAGCTTTAATTGATCATATTAGTACAGCATTATATGCTACCTTTCTAGGAAACAGTATTAAGATCATTGGTTTAATAAAGCTATATAGAAGCATATAACATAATCTGATTACATTCGCTACTATCCCCTAGCTAATTCTATAGTATTAACACCATTCAGTAGATGGAAGCTTTAATATAATAGCTAAAGGTGATTGATAATTTAAAGCTACTAGACATAAATGCTATGAGTTGGAGGGCCCGTAGCTCAGCCAGGACTAGAGCGTCGGCCTCCGGAGCCGAAGGCCCCGGGTTCAAATCCCGGCGGGCCCGCTCCCACTAATAGCACTGTATGCTTCTATTGCAAACTCAAATATAGTGCTTAAATATCTTGTATGATAACTCTGACTAGTTACTCACATTATCTCTTCAAAACTTTACTAGGATTTACGCTACAGAATTCTAAAATACATTAACCAAATCATGAGGATAAGAGCGGCTGGAGAGATACATATGTGATCCATGAATTTGATGAATACCTTAAAAGGATAACTATATAACCCATCATACAGCTTATAACCTAGAGTATTGAGCTCTTGATGAAACCATTCTCATATCACCTGATGTAATTGTTATATAGCACATATGAGGAGCTCTCTATGAAGCCCTTTTTAAGCTTTAAGGAAACTATTATAGTAGATTACGTTCCCAGAGCTCCGATATCTAGGTAGATTACTGAGAGATAGCTAAGAGACTGAGCATAGGGAGTATGAAGGTCATCAATTGAATATCTCACTGGAATTAGCTGACTCTCTAGATCTTTAATTATTGGTTGATGTAGCTCAGCCAAGAGAGCATATAGAGTTAATTGAGACCTGCTTATTGCAGGTTTACCATAAATAATATTTTGCAAGTGCTTCAACTATAATTATGAAGCCGACGAGAGCAAGTATCCAGGGCCATAATGCATTGAAATAGAATAGTATCGCTAGTCCTATTAGGAATACCCCGCCAACGACTCCGTGGAGAGCGATCTTCTTGGACTTTCTAATCTCACTCTCCTGAGCCAAGCACCGTCACCACATATATCTACGTTTTAGACCTAAAATATTTGCTTCATAGTCTTCGATGAAAACTTAAAGAGTAATATAGCAAATATTAGTTCCCTAGAGCTGTAGATTATATATCACGTACCCATCGCCTCTGCTAATCAGACTCTGCGAGACTTCTGACCTTCTCTCCCTTGAAGGGCTGAGGAGGCTTAGGGCTATATTCTAAGGCTAGAGCCGGGTTAAGCCCTGCACCATCTAGGGACTTCCACCTCGCCCACGTGAATTTAGGTATCCATGCGGGAGTCATGGGCGCCTTTCAAGCCCAACGGTACAGGGCTCCCATATAGGTTTAGCTCTGGGCGGCTTGGAGCAATGCCCTCATCGCTTCCCAGGCTCCTCCTAAGCTTATAAGCATTTCCTCGAATAATTAAGAAGAAAACAGCCCCTCTAAGAACATGGTTACATCTCTTTTAAAAGTATTAGGGTCATCTAGGTAGAGAGCATGGCCTAAACCATCGTAAATATTTAGCTGACCTCTTAAACTATCCGAGATAAGCTTCATGGATTCAAAACTAGCAATCTCATCTCTAGATCCCCACAATATTAGAGCTCTAACATTCAACTTACTCAAACTCTCGCTACTAAACCTCCTAATACCTACGGGAGCAACTAGTACTAGAGCTCTAACAGGGTATCTAAGAGCATACATTAAAGCAAAATAGCCACCAAGACTAGAACCTAGCAATACTGGACGCTCAACCTTAAACCTCTCAATAGCGGCCCTCAGAAAACCTAAGTTTAAATCCTCATCCCTACTTTTAATACTACACTCAGAGACCTTACCATAGGGCATGCTAAGAGAGAGGAAACCCCAACCTCTAGACTCAAGCTCATCAAAAAGACTAATCTCACCCCAAACACTGGCCTTAAAAGAATAACCATGAAGAAGAACTACTAGAGGCCTAACACTACTAACATAAACCTTACACCTTACTCCACTATGAGTAATATCCTCACTAATCACAAGCCCTCTACCAATTAAGAGTATAAATTAGAACATTATATGTTTACAACCCGAAAAGCTTTACCGTTTAAAGTGGAAGTGATGTAGAGGGGCTGTTTTCTTCTTAATTATTCGAGGAAATGCTTATAAGCTTAAGAGGAGCCTGGGAAGCGATGAGGGCATTGCTCCAAGCCGCCCAGAGCTAAACCTATATGGGAGCCCTGTACCGTTGGGCTTGAAAGGCGCCCATGACTCCCGCATGGAGTGGCTTGGTAGCCACTGCGAAGCGCGGGGCAGGAGGCACAACCCATCTTAGGAGTACCTACAAAACCTAGGATGGGAAACGGTATAAGCTATCTATTCTCTATTCTATAGTGTATAAAACATATATACTTGAGTGTAGAATCTCCTAATTGGTGCTTTGGGTTGATTAAGTTAGAGGATATTAGAGTTGTTACTGTTGTTGGAGCTGGAACTATGGGTCATGGGATTGCAGAGCTTGCTGCTATAGCTGGTTTTAAGGTTTATATTGCTGATATTAATATGGATATTCTTAGAGGGGCTCTAGATAGGATTAGGTGGAGTTTAGGTAAGCTTAGTGAGCGTGGTGTTCTAAGAGAGTCTATTGATACTATAATGTCTAGGATTACCCCTATTGTTAGTATTAAGCCTGATGGGAGCTGGAGTGATGATTTAGCTAGGGTATTATCAGAAACACAGTTTATGGTTGAGGCTATTCCGGAAGACTTGAAGCTTAAGCAGTTGCTCTTCTCACATGCTAGTCTTCACATTCCAGAGAATGCTATTCTAGCTACGAATACTAGTAGCTTGCCTATTACTGAGATTGCTAGTGTTGCTAGGAGACCTGAGAGAGTTGTTGGTATGCACTTCTTTAACCCTCCAGTCTTAATGCCTCTAGTTGAAGTTATTAGGGGAGCCTATACTAGTGATGATACTGTTAAAGTTACTGTAGACATGGCTAGGAGGCTGGGGAAGACCCCGGTTGTAGTTAATAAGGATGTCCCAGGGTTTATTGTTAATAGGATACTAGGTAGATTTATGAATATGGCTTGCTATACTGTTGATAGAGGCTTAGCATCAGTAGAGGATGTAGACTCAACAGTATTCTACACGTTGGGCTTCCCGATGGGCGTATTTGAGTTAGCAGACTATAGTGGTATAGATGTATTCTACCTTGTAACTAAAGCTATGGCAGAGAGGGGATTCCAAGTCTTACCATGTAAGCTATTTGAAGATAAGTACAATGCAAGAAAGTATGGGGTTAAGACTGGAGAAGGATTCTATAAGTACCCTGAGCCCGGCAAGTTCGTAAAGCCAGCTCATAAGAGAGAGCTTGCAGGGAGAATAGATCCTCTACTCCTACTATCACTACCTATAAGTGAGGCCGCATACTTACTAAGAGCCGGGATAGCATCTAAGGAGGATATAGAGACGAGTGTTAAGCTAGGCTTAGGATGGCCTAAGGGTATATTCGAGCTCGCAGATGAGTATGGTATTGATAAGGTTGTTGAGACTCTCAGTAGGTTGAAGGCGGAGACTCAACTAGAATTATTCAGTCCAGACCCCCTACTCCAAGAGATGGTTAGAGAGGGTAAGCTTGGTAGGAAGAGTGGAGAAGGATTCTATAAATACGCGCTAGTAGAGGAGAGTATTAAAGAGACTATTATAGTTAAGAAAGAGAAGCCTATAGCATGGATTATACTGAATAGACCTGAGAGGCTTAATGCTATAAATCCGAAAATGCTTGAAGAATTGAGTAGAGCCCTAGATGAGCTAGAAGAAGATAGGGATATTAGGGTTGTGATATTGAAGGGCTCGGGGAGAGCTTTCTGTGCTGGAGCTGATGTAACAGCATTTGCTGGAGTAACACCAATAGATGTGATTAGATTCTCTAGGAGATTCCAGGAGCTTACATTAAAGATTCAATTCTACACTAAACCAGTAATAGCAACAATACATGGCTACGCTCTGGGAGGAGGATTAGAACTAGCCATGAGCGCAGATATTAGGATAGCAAGTGAAGAAGCAATGCTAGGACAGCCTGAGATAAACCTAGGATTCATACCTGGAGCTGGAGGTACTCAAAGACTAGCTAGACTAGTAGGAACAGCTAGAGCTAAAGAACTAATAATGTCTGGAGAATTCATACCAGCTAGTGAAGCCTATAAGATAGGATTAGTTAATAGAGTTGTAAAAAGCGGCACGCTAGATGATGAAGCTAGGAATCTAGCTCTAAAACTAGCAGAAAAACCACCAATAGCCCTAACAATGGCTAAATACACCATAGACATGGGCAGTGAAACAAGCATATGGCAAGGCCTCATGCTAGAAGCAGGACTATTCAGCCTACTATTCACCACAGAAGACGTCATAGAAGGAGTAACAGCATTCTTAGAGAAGAGAAGACCAAAATTCAAGGGTAAATAACCCACTAAAATCAATTACCGTTTCCCATCCTAGGTTTTTTGTAGGTACTCCTAAGATGGGTTGTGCCTCCTGCCCCGCGCTTCGCAGTGGCTACCAAGCCACTCTACGCGGAGGCCATGGACACTCTACTGAATTAAAGCATTGGGAAAAACCCTAGAGAAACCTACAGATACCTATGAACAAGAAATGGTTACCTAATCCTATATTTTATACTCCTAGACCTCCCTTTATCAGTGATACTGCTAGTGCAGCCATGATTAAGCTCATAAACTTATCTATTACTAGTAATCCGTTTCTCCCTATAAGGTTGAATATTGTATTACTAGATGCTAGGATAATGTATGTTATTAGGCTATCTACGAGTATTGTAAGTAGTGCTATAGGTAGGCCCCAGCTATATTTTATGAATATTGCTATTGATATTGCTGCTGGCCCTGCTAGTAGTGGTGTTGCTAGGGGCACTATGGCTATAGTCTCTGATCCAGTCTTTATAGAGCCTAACTGTATATCTAGTAGTAGAGCTATAGATGCTATTAGCAGTACTATTCCTGCAGCTACCTTAAAATCATAGAGTGTTATATTGAATAGTTTTAGTATAGCGTCTCCTACTATAATAAAGAGTATTAATAGTATTGAAGCTACTATCACTGACTGCCTAAGCACTCTCTTCCTACTACCATACTCTACTCTACCTATGAGAGCTTGATAATATGGTATAGTCCCTATAGGGTCTATGGCTATGAATAGCATAAGTATCGGTTTACCTATCTCAACTAGCCAATCAACCATTATAACCACCTTCTAGCTACATTACCTATAATCTACATAGTATTAAAAATATTTACTATACCTCACATATTCTCTTAGGGGTTCAGATCTTATATGGGTTTATATCTGGTGATTTCATAGCCTCATCCCTTGTTCCCCCACATCGGTCTTGGGCTTTCATCACCCTCTGTGGGCGTTCAGGGCGACCCCTAGGCACCCCACATTTTGAGTACTAATAGGGGCTACCCCTTAGGGAGAGCCTTTCATTTATAAGCTCTCAATCCCTCGCCAGGTAGCTCTCAGCATTAAGAATATATAGATATGACTTATAAGCTTAATGATATAAATTAATATAAACAGCTATAAAATTCAAACAGCTACATTAGGCTCTAAAACTAGAGCATGTTACGTCTTCTATTCAGCTAAAATATTGGAGGTTAATAGCTATAGAATATGTAAAATGTATAAGTAAAGTATTTATATAGGGAGTACTAGATCATAGTAGGGTGCATTCTTTGCCTGTAGCTCTTGCTGTTAACGATGACGGGATTGATAGTGTTGGACTTAGAGTTTTAGTTAGAGAATTGAGCGAGAGAGGCTTTAGGGTCTATGTGTGTACACCTCTGACTCAAATGAGTGGTTTGAGTAAATCTGTTAGTTTTAGGAGGTTCGGTAGGAATAATAGGGTTGAGATGTTCAGGGTTAATATTGAGGGAGCAGTGGAAGCTTGGGGGTTAAATGCTACTCCAGCAGAGTCTGTTTTAGTTGGAGTTGAAATATTAATGAGAGAGAAGCCTGATATTGTAGTCTCTGGTGTTAATATAGGACCTAATCTAGGCTTAGATGATTTCTTAACTAGTGGAACTATTGGAGCAGCTTTAGAGGCTGCTATCCATGGTATCCCAGGGTTAGCTGTAAGTTTAGCTTATAATAAGGCTTCTAGAGAGGATGAGTTTAGGCTTGCAGCTAGAATAGCTTCAATTATAGCTCAGAGATTTATAAAGTATAATTTTAAAAATATTAACTTGATTAGTGTTAATGTACCCTTAAACCCTGTAGGCGTTATGGTGACAAGACTCTCAATAAATAATTACAAGTTAAAGTATGTGATTGAAAAATCTAGTATTAGATTTATTGAGGATAGCTTAGAAGAGAGATACTGGGATAGAACATTAAAAAGTGATGTGTGGGCTGTAATGAACAACTATATATCAGTAACACCTATAAATATATACTCAATAATAGACTCTAGTTCACAGCTACTAGAAGATTTTGAGGAAATTATTAGTGATATAAGAGGGATTCTGAGGGAGTAGGATATGAATATAAGATTGTTAAATGCTTTAACCCTCACATATCTAGCATTAGCTACGTATATAATAATATTATCACTTATACCAGCCCTAGGTAGTCTCCTGAGGGGAGGAGAGTGGGTTGGATTCGATACTGGAGCATACTACTATAGGGATGAGAACTTAGAAGTAAGATTCTCAGGTTTACCTGAGGGACTCGGGAAACCGAGAGTATACGTGTATGCTCCTAACGCATCTTATAAGCCCATACTACTAGTCGATTTTGATGATAGAGAGTCTACTGTTGAAGGTTACAGCTTTTACTATGACTCTTATGAGGTAATAATGAGTAGCTATAATGAAACACTATTAATAAGCTATATATTTGGAAAAGATCTCACCGTTAAGAAGACTATAAAACCCTCAAATAAAACGGTTGATATAATACTAAACTCTACTAATCCTTTCTACTATAAGTTAGTTATTCGTGGAAGAAATTATACTCATGTTAACGGATATCCAATACTATTCTCTAGTGGGTACACTTTAATATTGAAGGATATTAGAAATCTAGACTTAGTATTTAACATAAAAGGTGTGGGCGAGGGGAGGTGTAAGTTAAGCTTCTCAACTCCAGTAAAAGCTACAATTATAAGAGAGAGTAGAGATTTAACTAGTATGATAGTAGAATTTCATGATAAAAACTTATCTATCAGAGTTGAAGGCTATATTGAGGGTGTTAGAGTAAGCTTATTGTCATATATAGCTTCTAATATCATAAATCATAGGTTAGCACAAATACTCTTACCAATTATAGCATTTATTGTAACTACACTAGGCTGGCTATTATGGATAAGGATTTGAAGAGGATAATAGTCCTAGCTCTTATTTTAAGACTAATAATAGCTCCTTTTACTGGCCACTTATGGGATTTAGCCACAATACAAGATAGCCTATACTACACAGTACGGGGAGATAATGTATATGAGCTTACATATAGGCTCTCAATGAAGATTCAAAACGCTACAGACTTACCAATATTCTATGAGGGATATGCTTACTTACCACAACTCATATACATCCTATTACCATTCTATAATCTATACTTATATATAGGCGGAGACCCTAGACCTATTAAGATAACTAGTGGACCTATAGGTATTAGCTTAGTCTATGAAGAAAACTTTTACTTATCAACTGATGTTTTCCTATTCTCTGCTATAATAAAGATGCCATTTATACTAGCTGATATCCTAATAATCTATATTCTAGGTAGAGTAAATAGGAGACTTGCATTAGTATATGCTCTTAGCTCATACTCTATACTAATATCAGCTATTTGGGGCATGTTTGAGTCTATTATAGCCTTGGCATTAATATTAGCAATTATACTAGTCTATAGGGGTAAATTTACTTTAGCTGGGTTAGTATACGGGTTTAGCCTAATAAAACTCTATACTATGCTCACCTTCCCGCCCATAGTCATATACCTCTATAAGAGGAGCGGGTTTAAAAGCATAGTAGAGTTTATGAGTGGGTTAATTATAAGTCAGATACCCTCTATTGCTTACCTAATATTATCTCCGAGGGAGTTCATATACTCTATTATAGTATTCCATGCTTTAAGGCCTCCTAGTGGTTTAACACCTCTAAGAGCATTAAATCTATTAGAGGATCTATATCTATCATCAATTATTCTTTCAATATATACTCTCGCCTCTATCCTAATATATTCTCTAATATTATATTATATTAGTAGGAGTAAGCTAGGCTTAGGTATTATTATATCAATTATTTTACTCTATTTCCTAACTTTTAGTAAGGTTGTACATGAACAGTACTATCTATCCCTATACCCTCTCCTGCTTCTAATTGATTATCGTAGAGCTCGTGTTATTGAAGTGCTATTTGTAACTTATACCCTACTAAATACTGGTATATTCTTAGCTATTCCACCAATACTCTTCGTAATAGATTATAGATTCATTGAGTTTAAGTCAGATTTCATATATGGTGATTTAGGGATAGCCCTAGGATATGTTGTTGGCCCGCTACTCTTCTTCTCGTTAGCAGTAATAACCTTTACTATCTTACTTAAAACTCTAGTAGATCTTACTAGAGGTAATGTGGAGTGCTACCTAGATACTAGTAAGATCTGATATTCTTTTCCCTGATAACATAGCTATTCTTAGAGCCTCTTCATAGAATCCCTTCATACTCTTAACTGCTTCTATTATATTACTTGACTCTATCTCAACAACACTATTGAGAGATTCTAGTAATATCTTTAATGCTATTAGTTTAATCATATGAGCCCTCCTCGATACTAGTCTCTTCTCTTTCTCTCCACTCTCTATTAAGTAGCTTAAATGCTTATCTAAAGCTTCAGTTAGCTCTCTAATACCTAAACCTAGAGTTGCACTTGTCTTAACTACTATAGGATTCCATCCTCCACCCCTACCTACCTCTCCTTTCTCTGCAACAAAGAGCATGTACTCATATGTCTTAGACGCCTCAGGTTTATCACTCTTATTAACAACATATATATCACCTATCTCTAGTACACCTGCCTTCAAAGCTTGAATATCATCCCCCGCTCCAGGCATTGTTATAACAACTATTGTATCAGCAACATGCATTATATCAGTCTCACCCTGACCTACACCTACAGTCTCAACTATAACTTTATCATATCCCATAGCATCGAAAGCCTCAATTATGGCTAGAGCTGCTAAACTTAAACCTCCGAATAGTCCCTTCGTTGTAACACTTCTAATAAAAACTCCTGGGTCTGTAGCGTGTTCTTGCATTCTAAGCCTATCTCCTAATATAGACCCTGAGCTATAGGGGCTTGTAGGGTCAATTGATACTACTGCAACACTATAACCCTTACCTCTTAATGCTTTAATAATCCTAGATATTAGAGTACTCTTACCAGAACCCGGAATACCTGTTATCCCTATAATGTGAGCTCTACCACTCTTAGATGCTAGGTACTCAACTATCCAGGCAGTCTCTAGGCTAAGATCTTCTAGTACTGAGAGTAGGCGGCCTAAAGCTCTCTTATCTCCTCTTTCGGCTCTCTCTATAAAATTCACTATATCCTCTCTTTTCAATCTTTAAAGCCCACTGGTATGGTTTACGGCTGAGGTTTAAAGGAGTTTATTATTAATTTCCACTCTACTTTACCTTCATACTAGCTAAGTCTTTAAGTTTAGCTATAATCTCACTTATTGGAGTCCCTGGGAGGAAGACCTCCTTTACACCTATACTCTTTAATGACTCAATATCTAGTATAGGTATACTACCGCCCATGACTACAGGTATATCCTCGGCTCCTACTTCTCTCAACCTCTCTATAAGCTTCTTAGCTACATATATGTGGGAGCCCTCATGCTGATTAATACCTATAATGTCTACATCCTCCTGTATAGCCGCTGATACAACCTGATCAACAGTCTGCCTTAAACCAGTATATACGACCTCAAACCCTGCATCTCTAAGGGCTCTAGCTATAACTTTAGCCCCTCTATCGTGACCATCTAAACCTATCTTAGCTACTAGAACCTTAATTTTCCTAGTAGTAGGGGGGTTCTTCATAAGTTCCATAGACCTCCTTTAGTGTATCCATAATCTCTCCGAGTGTAGCATAGGCTTTAACAGCGTTTAGAACATATGGCATAATATTCTCTCCTCTCTCAGCTGCTCTTCTAAGCTCATCTAGAGCTCTTCTCCACTTAGACTCGTCTCTTGTAGATCTCACTTTCTTGATTCTCTCTTTCTGCCTCCTTTCAATTTCTTCCTGGTTAAATTCTAGTAATGGTACCCTTCTAATCTCCTCAACTTCCTCCTCTCTAAATATATTAACACCTACTAGGAGCCTCTTACCCTCCTCTACCTCCTTCTGGAATCTATATGATGATTCTTCAACTTCTCTTTGTGGGTAGCCCTTCTTAACAGCTTCTAGCATCCCACCCATACTCTCTATTCTCTCAATATACCTCCATGCTCTCTCCTCTATCTCATCTGTAAGCCATTCTATGAAGTAGCTCCCAGCTAGTGGGTCTATAACATCTGCAGCACCAGTCTCATAGGCTATGATTTGCTGTGTTCTTAGAGCTATTTTAGCTGCAAACTCGCTAGGAACCCTGAATGGCTCATCGAAAGAGTTTGTATGTAGACTCTGACATCCTCCTAGAACTGCTGCTAGAGCCTCAAAAGCTGTCCTAACAATATTAAGCCATGGCTGCTGGGGGTATAAACTACATCCAGCTGTCTGAACATGGAATCTAAGCCACCAGCTCCTAGGCTTTTTAGCATTAAACCACTCTCTCATAATCTTAGCCCACATTCTCCTAGCTGCTCTAAACTTAGCTATCTCCTCGAAGAAATTTATATGTGAGTCGAAGAAGAAGCTTAGCCTTGGAGCAAACATGTCTACATCTAAACCTCTAGCTATTAGTTGCCTAACATACTCTATGCCGTCTGCGAGAGTAAACGCCAACTCTTGAACAGCTGTAGCTCCAGCCTCTCTAATATGGTATCCACTTATGCTAATTGGGTTCCATTTAGGTAGGTTTTTAACACTCCACTCTACAACATCCATGGCTATCTTAACTGCAGCTTCAGGCGGGAATACGTATGTTTTCTGAGCTATAAACTCCTTTAATGGATCATTTTGTGTAGTACCACCTATCCTATCATAGGAGACTCCTTGCTTCTCTGCTACTGCAACATAGAATGAGAGGAGGACTGGAGCTGGAGGATTAATTGTCATATTTGTTGTTATATCTCCAAGATATATATCTCTAAATATGATCTCCATATCTAGTAGAGTTGGAGCACTAACGCCTACAACTCCAACAGCACCCTCAGCTAGAGGGTGGTCTGGATCAACTCCTACTAGTGTCGGATTATCAAAAGCTAGGCTTAACCCAGTCTCTCCAGCTTTAATAAGTGTCTTAAGCCTCTCATTAGTCTCCTCTGGTCCACCATAGCCACTGAACATTCTCATAGTCCATATCCTAGCTCTATACATTGTAGCATGTATTCCTCTAGTAAAGGGGTATACTCCTGGGAAGCCTATCTTCTCCATGTAATTGTGATCTCTAAGATCTACAGGTGTGTATATGGGCTTAAGGGGTATGCCGCTTAGAGTAGTAAATTCCTTCTGCCTCTCAGGCATCCTAGAAAGCCATTCTGGTAACACGTTACTCTCCCATTCTTTATATGCTTTAATAATTTCATCTATGGCATCCTTAGAGTATAACTTAGCCATAAGCTACACCCCTAATACCCTAGAGTTACTAGAATTTAAAACGTTTTAAGAATCCTACTATAAACCAACTTCTGGATACGGTATCCAACTCCTTATTATAAACTATAAAATTTTAGAGTTAAATATAAGTCTAGGGCTCCAAATGGTTAAGCTCTACGCTGAACCCCTAAACATGTATGTAGATATTCCAGAGAAGCCTGAGAGAATAGTTAGTCTAGCACCAGCTATAACTGAGACATTATTCAAGCTAGGATTAGAGGATAGAGTTGTCGGTGTAAGTATATACTGTAATAAACCCCTGGAAGCTAAGAATAAACCTAGGGTTGGGAGTTACTGGAAGATAATGTATAATAAGCTTGAACCCCTCAACCCAGATCTAATCTTAGTAACTACTGGAGCTCAACTCGTAGTTCTCGGAGAGCTTATAGAGAGAAAGTATACAGTATACCCTATATCGCTACCAGTAACTCTATATGGACTCTTAGAGTACATTATTAAAATTGGGGTAGTAGTAGGCGAGGTAAAGAAGGCTAGAGATCTAGTGATAGAACTTGAAGAGAAAATTTACAGGCTTAAGGGATCTCTTAGAGGTTTAAAGGTACATATAGAAATAGACTTAGGAGGCCCTACAGCCCCAGGAGCTATAACCTATATAACTGATACATTCAACTACCTAGGAGCTAGTACGACATATGATAACGTGAGGGATACCTGGATAATAAACCCGGAGACTAGGACTATAATAGACTATGATCCTGACATATACATATATGAGCTACCATACGGTGCACCTACAAGATTAGAATGGGTTATTGAGAGGCTAGAAAAGAGAGGCTTAGGTAATTTAAGAGCTATTAAGGAGAAGAGACTAATAATACTTGAGCCAGATAACTTAGCACATTATGGGCCATCATATTTCAAGACATTAGAGGAGCTAGTTTCTATGATTAAAGAGATCGTATAGGACGAGTGATTATTTTTAATCTAGAGATAGCTAAGACTCTCCCCCAAACTATAAAGCACTTGACTAGCTAAGCTTAGCTAGGGGTTAGCCATAGTTGAAACCATAGTATTAAGAGTTAATCCGGCTAAGCCTGATATTGGGGCTTTAGAGAAGGCTGCTCAAGCTATTAGAGAGGGAGGTCTCGTAGCCTTCCCTACAGAGACAGTTTATGGTTTAGGTGCTAGTGCTTTCAATGAGGATGCTGTTAGGAGAATCTACTATGTTAAGGGTAGGCCTCTAGATAATCCTATTATAGTTCACATATGTGACTATGATCAGCTTAGTATCGTATCATCTAGGGTTCCAGAGATAGTTTATAAGCTTATTAAGAGGTTTTGGCCCGGCCCCCTAACACTGCTATTGCCAAAGTCTCTATTAGTCCCCTATGCTGTTACTGCAGGTTTAGAGACTGTTGCCGTTAGAATGCCAGCACACCCTATAGCATTAGAGCTTATTAGATTATCGGAGACCCCCATAGCAGCTCCAAGCGCTAATATCTCTGGTAAGCCTAGCCCAACACGTGGAGAACATGTTATTAGAGATCTATACTCTAAAGTCGAGGTTATAATCGATGGTGGTGAAACCTTATACGGTGTAGAATCAACGATAATCAACCTCCTAGTAGATCCACCAATACTATTAAGGCCAGGAGCATACCCAGTAGAGGATATTGAAAATGTGCTCGGGGTAAAGATATTAATCCCAGAATTCGCTAGAGGACTTAGCGAAGCTGAAAGAACCCTAGCACCTGGAATGAAGCATAGACACTACGCACCAGATACTCCACTAGTACTAGTAGAATCTAGAGATTACGTAGACATGAGTAAACTTATAGGTAAAGTGAGAGAGTTAGTAGAGACTTATAAAAGCATGGGTATGAGGGTAGCTGTAATAGCCTCAAGTGAAACCATAAGTAACTATAAGGATTTAAATGTTGAGATAATAGAGCTAGGCCCTAGAAGTAATACCTTTATTGTAGCTAAGAAACTATTCAATATATTAAGGGGAATTGATGAGCTCAACGTAGGGGTAGCTATAGTTGAAGGGTTTGAAGATAAGGGGTTAGGATTAGCTATAATGAATAGGTTGAGGAAGGCGTCAACAACTAGGTATATAGTCTAAGCGTGAATTATATGATAGAAAATATCCTTCTCAGAGAGATCTAGCTAGGTAATCTTAGTAACCTTTATAAAGCTTTCTGAGTTATTCTGGCTTTATTTTACCTAGTAAGCTTCTAACTATCACTAGCCTCTGTATCTCATTTGTCCCATCTCCTATTTCAACCATTTTAATATCCCTATATAATCTCTCTATTATACTCTCTTTACTATAGCCTACCCCTCCCATTACTTGCATAGCCATTCTTACTAGGTCTACTCCTCTACTAGCTACGTATAGCTTAGCCATACTTGCATACTTAATATACTCTAGGTCTCCTGAGTCTACCCTCTTAGCCGCCTCATACAATAGCAGTCTTGATGTCTCTAGTAGGATTGCCATCTCTGATATCATGTATTGTACTAGTTGATGCTCAATTATCGGGACTCCCATACTAGTCCTCTCCTGTGCGTACCTAAATGCTTCCTCAAATGCAGCCTGCATTATTCCTAGTGCTGTTGCTGATGTTGTTATCCTACCTTCATTTAATGTCATCATTATCTTCTTAAAGCCAGTATTAATTTCTCCAATTAAATTCTCTTTAGGCACACGACAATCCTCAAATTTAACCTCAGAAGTCCCACTGCCCCTATAGCCCATCATATCAAGCTTAGATATCTTAACACATGGACCCCTATCAACTACTAGGAGCGATATACCCTTATGTCTATCCTCAACTCTGCCAGTCCTAACAGCTACAATAAAGAAGTCTGCGTATGGCGCATTAGTTATATATGTCTTAGTACCATTAACTATAAACTCGTCACCATCAAGCTCAGCTCTAGTCATTATAGCTGCAGCATCACTACCACAGCAAGGCTCTGTAAGAGCAAAAGCCCCAATACCACCCTTAGCTAATAAACGTAGATACCTATCCTTCAAATAACTACTACCATACCTAACAATAGAATACGGAACCATAGAACCACTAACAGTAGCCATAACACCAATAGCACTAGAAACCCTAGAAAGCTCCTCTATAACAATAACACTCTCAAAAACAGATAAACCAGGACCCTCATAATCCTCAGGAACCCTAAGAGCAAAATAACCCATACTAACGACATCTCTAAGAACATCCTCAGAAACACTATTACTCTCATCAATAAACCTAGCAACACCCCTCAAACGCTTCTCAGCAAACTCCCTAACACTAACCCTAATACCCTCAACATCACCCCTATTCTCCTTAGAAAGATACACAACCAACCCCCCGACCTCTATGAAAAGTAAAGAGTAAAACTAATAACTAAACAATCTAAACCCTAACTTAAGACTCTCTACACCCTCAAAGAGATACTTATAGCAAGACCATAGCATCTAAGCTTTAAATATTTTACTTGATGAGTGGGAGTTATCAAAAGATATGCGAACATTGATGAGTAGGGGGTCTGATGGAGAAATACGAACAAACATTATACAAACCAATAGAGATATCCGAACACTGATATAGC
>Ga0209394_1000361_pt1 | contig 37259 bp, 39 predicted proteins | sample JNZ201metaG_FD_184122 | JGI IMG/M metagenome (GOLD analysis project Ga0209394, IMG submission 184122) | Hot spring microbial communities from Jinze hot spring, China to study Microbial Dark Matter (Phase II) - JNZ 20120812A (SPAdes) (version 3) ...
CAGCTATATCGCTTACGGTCTTGAAAACAGCTTCATGAGCAGGTGAACGAGGGGGACATCACCGAGAACAAGCAGTAGTAGCACGCCGAGAAATAGGTGGAATATGAATGGTATTCCCGGCGATACCCAAATGTAGGTTTCCTCGCTCAGTACGCCCTGGTCCACGAGCTTTCTGAGTACACTTGCCTGGTCTTCATCTATCCTCGCTAGGAGTCTATACCTGACTAGAACCTCTGTACCCGAAACAGTGAACTCCTGTACTGGAAAATGGTGTTTAAGCACACCATTAAGGTACTCGCGTAACTTAACAGGTCTACTCACGAATGGCAAAATGATCTTGTATTTAGTGCTCAGCGCGCTGAGCACGCCTCTATACTTAGCGAGGACCCTAACAGCATTTACGAGCATCAAGAACATGGATGTCAACGCAGCGTAGAATATCGCTACTAGTGAAGGCGGTAACATGCCTTCTAGAGGTAGAGTAAACCTGTAAATCGATGGGTAGAAAAGTGCTAGGCCAAGTGCGATTGCCACGTACACGTCACCATCACCCACGAGGCCGAGTTTATAGAGTGATGTGAAGAGGCCTGCAGACACTAGTAGGGAAAACGCAGCGTAAACCACGAGGAGAGTAAATGATCCACTACCCGTTATAAACGACACGATGAAAAGGGCCGTGGTAACTGCAAGATACGCGTGGACTATTCGAGCGCTCAGCTCTCTTGTTCTTAGATCCTCTATGCTGAGCACTCCCAGAGCCAGTAGCGTGGCGGCGACCCTAACCGCATCTACTAAGAGGCTCAAATTAAGCCACATGAACCGCACCTTCACTAACATACATCTCCAGGAGTATAAATAATGGTAATACTTGGAGCCTTGCTTTATCAGTATAGGATAATGCATGAACGTTCCGGGATTTACGTGGGCCCTTTCTCGAGCTTTCTCGTTAAGTGGAAAACCAGGAACAACGTACTAGAGGAAGGAGACAAGGTTAAGAAGTCCATCGAGGAACTAAGTAAGGGGCTTGACGAGGTCAAGAAAACCACTTTAGCGCTTGCCGAGAAAGTGGACAAGTTAAACAAGTCCCTGGCAGACCTTTCACGAGAGGTTGGTAAATTAAGTGACTCCTTCGGCTTCATAGTAGAAGACGTTGCCCGGAGCCTTTTACCGACATGGCTCCACGTAAACATGGGCATACTCGTCAAGAACCTTAGTAGAGCATTCTTTGACCTGGGTAACAAGGTGGTAGAGGTGGATTTCTACGGTGAGGGCGTTGACGTTAATGGAGATAGCGTAGTAGTTTTCGGAGAGGCCAAGGCCAGAATCCATGGAGAAGACGTTAAGGCATTTTACGACAAGGTACAGCAGGTCTTAAGGCAGAAAAGCCGCTCTAAGTACACGTTGCTAATGTATGGGCTTTATGTACACCCCTCAGCGGTACAAGAAGCACTTCAACGAGAAATAGTGGTAGTATCACCGTACACCGTTGTATCACGATACAGTGCGAACGGGACCTCACGCGCTCCGTAATACAATAGCATTTAATGACAAATGTATTACTCGAACAGTGTTATACAAAAGTGGGACCCACGTACTTCCCAAAATTACATGCAAGAAGATAATGATACAAAACAAATTCCTTAACTAGAAGACACGATACAAGTGTATAAAGGACGCCGGCCCAGCCCGGCTTAGAGAGTATTAGTATAGGCATGTCTATGCAGCGCGCGAGGTGGAGATCGGGGGTCAGCGCTCACCCGGGACACCGGGTGGGTGTTGATCTCTGATCTCGCTTCGTGCACTGTATAGACATGCTTATACTAACTCTCTCTAAGCGAGGGGTAAACGGCTGCTCCTCTCCCCAAATAACTAACTTTTATACTCTTTCTGCTTAGTTTGCTTGGTAGCCTAAAATGCCTCTCATTACCGGCTACGCGCTGTCCTGCGGTTTAAGCCTCAATACTTCTATGAAGTTATTTGGCCATGGTGCAAGCGTGTACTTTTCGAGCCATTCATTATCGAAGTTCACGCTTTTCACGGTTTCAATGATCTGCTTCACCAGCCCCTCGGGTAGCTTACCTTCTCTTACAGCAGGACACTCTAAGTCTAAGTAGATTATTCTTTCCCGTGTTTTGAAGTCTACGTAAACGAGTACCGGCCAAAGCCTGCAGTCTAATGGCCGTTTTTCGTATACAGTACAGTGGCCTTCTTTACTGAGGTAGGGGCACGGATTTCCCCCACGAGAACCAATGCACTTAACTACACCGCGCTCGGTTTCTATTTCGAATGCAGCATCGCTGAAATCTTCTTCCTCCTCTGGTAAGAGGACTGCGTAGAAGCGTAAGCAGCAGTTCTCTTTACATTCGCTACATATTCTCTTAAAGTCCACGAAGTTGAACTTGTACGCGAGCCTACTCATACGGGTCCTCTTACATCTCCGCTTTCATAGTCCAGTGTGCGGGGTTTAAAAACAAGAACCGCTAGCTAAGCCATGATCGGATTGCTGGGACGAGCTACCGCGCGCCCTAGAACGCGGATTAAGCCCTCTCGCTGGTTTGCGAGTTGTTGCCACTTTGCTTCCCTTTCACTATACCCCTTTCGAGCCTCCACCAGGCTCAAGTATAAAGCACTCACCTAGACCTTGCTTCGCGACCCGCATGACACAAATCTCCAGGACAAGTGAGCGGAAAGAGGAATGGAGCCAACTAATGTAAACTACAAAGAGCCATGCGAAGCAAACCGCAATTCCGGCAAGCGGATCGGGCCAAGCGCCTTTGTTAGTAAGTAGAAGAGCGCTCGTCGGTTTGTCATGATCCACGCTATTTAAGCCTCCTACTATAATAATCTATTCTCGGCTAGCGGGTTGGCGAGATGCTCTCGTTAGTACTTTTCATGCTGGCGCTGATAATCGTACTGGTTGGCATGCTACTAATAGTGCTCTCCATTATAGGCAGGAGCGAGGAAATCGAGCGTGGTGAGAAGCGTGTAGAGGGTGGAGGAGTCATAATTGTGGGCCCACTACCAATCGTTATAGGTACAAGCCAGAGAGCAGCGCTTGCACTAATCATACTCGCACTGGTACTCTTCGTAGTAGTTGTTGCGACGTTCATACTACTAGCTAGGTGGACTCCATGAACCTCCTTAAACTAGGCGTAGTGCTCGTGTTCGTGGGCATGATCTTAGCCGTAATCGCGACGTTCCTACAAGCACTAGGAGGGATCTCGGTATCCGGTGGAGGGTGCATAGTAGTGGGCTTTATACCGGTATGTTTCGGTGTAGGCGAGCACGCCTTACCAGCAATAATGATAGTGCTCGTGCTAGCAATAGCACTAGTGGTCATTAGCCTGTTATTTATGACCTACGTGCATAGAAGAATTAAGGAAACAATCCCACATGGCGTAGCTACCTAGCATTTATTCTCAGTTACCTAAAAGCCGGTAGAGCCGCGGAAAGCCGCCCAAGAAGAGGCTCGTAAACTGTGAGGTTCAAAACGGGTCGAGTCACGCGCACAGCAGGGTTTACGAGTATAAAAGCCCTATTCACTGTACATGTTGATAGAGGCTCCGGCGAGAAGCCGCGTGTCACGCGGTCCTATGAACCGGAGCGGGTCCCCCGGTTCCCTGCATACTTCAATAATCACCCAGAGAGGAAACTGACCTCCTCCCCGCCCTTGAGGTAGTTCACCACGTAGGCTGGGGATAGCCGTGGAGGGCATGAGCAGAACACGTGGACATGGCCTGGTAGAACCTCGATAGCTATAGGTTCACAGCCGAGCTCAAGCAGTATCTGCTCCAACACTTCTCTAGCGTATTCAGCAACCCGCCTACAAGAACGTCTCTACGGCGTCAGCATCGTAACTCACCGGTGCGTTACTAATGTCAATACTAGGGAGGATCGCGTGTGGAACTAAAAGGGTTCCTCAAAGTTAAATTAAAATACGTTGAAGAAGTCCAGAAGCGAATAGCGGAGAAAGCAGTAGGGTGGTGTTAAAGGTGATGCTGGTTTTAGACTTACAAGCAAATTATGCGTTAAAATGAACATCGGTAATGCAGGAAAAACTACGGCAAAGGATAAGACATCACCTATGAAAGAAGACTATAAAACTCTGTTAATAATGCACCCTAAACGGTATTAATCTCAATCAAAGCCAGTATCTTTCCCTGATATCCCCCCTCTCGCGGACATCTCTACACGCTTTCAATCCTTATCTATCCTTCAAAGAATAACTCAGAGTCCTTTTCTTGATGTGTAAGCATGTATAGGTCTCTAGAGGTCTCCGTGAAGCTATGGCATGTATTTAATCTACTTTCTAAAGTAGTTTTCGTAGTGGCTAGCCGGGTAGGTGTTTACTTGGGCTTCAAGGTCTTCAGGGAGCTTGAAAGCGCGCTAAGGTACGACCGCGAGCTTGCAAGTGCTATCGTCAAGAAGATTGGCGAGTACTGGGAACTGTGTAGAAGGGCGGTGTGGGAGGAGAAGCTGAAAGTCATGGATTTTTGCGGCACTCACGAGTGGACCATAACACACTACGGTATCAGAGGCCTTGTACCGGAGGGCTTAGAGCTCGTTGCCGGTCCCGGGTGCCCGGTCTGCGTCACTCCATCGCACTACGTAGAGGAGCTCTTAAAGTTGGCACTTGACGGCTTAGTAATATATGCTTATGGCGACGTCTACAGGCTCAGGGCCCACAAGGACGTTAGAGGAGCGCGCTCGCTGAGCGATGCCCGCGCGCTAGGTGCCGATGTGAGAGTGGTCCCGGACATCCTAACGGCTATTAGAGACGCGGTGAAACATGGAAAGCCTTCAGTATTCGCCGGTATAGGTTTTGAGACGGTGGCACCTGGCTACGCGCAAGCCATTTTAAAAGCCCACTTACCCGGGAACTTAAAGCTACTAAGCCTCGTCAAGTTAACACCACCAGCAATGTTCTACTCGCTTGAAGTGTCGAGGGAGAAGCCAATCGAGCCGCCCATCATGGGGGTAATAGCCCCGGGGCACGTCTCGACGATTACTGGTGCTAAGGCCTGGGAGCCGGTTGCAGAGAACTACGAAATACCCGTGGTTGTCTCGGGTTTCGAGCCCGTGGACGTGCTTATCTCCATACTGGAGATCCTAAAGCAGCTCGTGCGGGGAGAGCACAAGGTGACGATCGAGTATGTGAGGGCTGTCACGTGGCACGGGGACCTGAGCGCGCAGAACAGTATTATGCGTGTTTTCGAGGTGATCGATGATGCTTGGAGAGGTATAGGTTTTCTACCGAAAAGTGGCTTAAGGCTCAGAGAGCGCTACAAAAAACACGACGCGTTTTACGAGTATGGAATATCCGAGCTCAAAGCAGGTGGTGAGAATGACATGCCAGCGGGGTGTAGGTGTGCTGAAATAGTGCTAGGCAAGGCCTATCCCTCCCAGTGCCCGCTATTCCTCAAGACATGTACCCCTCAGAAACCCGTAGGGCCCTGCATGGTTTCAAGCGAAGGTACATGCGCTATATGGGCTAAATACGGTTCAAGGGAATTATTAGTAAGGTTAGCGCACGAACTAAAGTAAGAGGAGGTCCGGGGCTTGCGACCGTGTGCATAGGTACACCTGCTATTATTCTAGACGTAGACTACGGTAACATGACGGCTACAGTTGATTACGGGGACGGCGTTCCAAGGTCGGTTTTAATAGGCATATCCGAGGAAAAGGTCAAGCGAGGCGATATAGTAGTAGTTCACGCAGGCGTTGTGGTGTCAAGAATGAGCGAAGATGAGATATTGGAGCAGATCAGGTTCTTCAAGGAAGCACTCGGAGAAGAGTTTGTAAGCATCGCCTCCACATACATCTCGCTCTTGGAGAAGTCCCGTGTAATTAAAGGGAACGAGGTGTAGGTTGTGGAGCGCGTTACGTTAGCTCACGGTGCAGGAGGAGCTGAAATGTTAGAACTACTGGAGAGGCTTTTCTTTAAACGAGTTGAAAGTAGATTGAAGCGCGTCGAGGGTGGTATAGGCATAGATGTCGCAGATGATGCGGCTGCTGTACCCCTGCAAGATGGCAGCTACCTAGTGGTCTCGACAGACTCTTACACGGTGAACCCGCTTTTCTTCCCCGGGGGTAATATAGGTACGTTAGCTGCGGCCGGTTCCATTAACGACGTATTAATGCTCGGTGGTAGGCCCTTAGCCATGCTGGACTCCGTGGTCGTCGAAGAAGGGTTCTCTCTGAGAGATCTGGAAACCATAGTTAACTCCATGCTCGAAGTCCTGAAAGCTGAGGGCATCGCGTTGATCGGCGGTGACTTCAAGGTTATGCCTCGAGGACAGGTAGACAAGCTCATCATTACCACGACGGCCCTGGGTATAGCCGAGAAGCCCATTGTTGATAGGCCCGTGCCAGGGGATAGGATTTTCGTGAGCGACTTCGTGGGCGATCACGGTGCCGTTATACTGTTAGCACAGACCGGCCTGGCGGATAGCGTGGAGGAGTTATCTAAAGGGCTATTAAAGAGCGATGTTAAACCATTAACAAAGCTCATGCTTCCCTTGATATCAAAATATAGGGACTGCATCACGGCTGCGAGAGACCCCACACGGGGAGGGCTCGCAGGCGTGTTAAATGAGTGGGCTGAAAGAAACGGCGTGCTAATAGTTATTAGGGAAGAAGACATCCCCGTAAAGGAACCTGTAAGGAGGTATGCTGAAGCGCTCGGAGTAGACCCGCTGTACCTCGCTAGTGAGGGGGTGGCAGTACTTTCCCTGAGGCCAGAGTGCGCGGAGGAGGTTGTTAAATATGCTAGGGGCTTGGGATTCGTAAATGCCAGGATCATAGGTGACGTCAGGGAAACGGACATGTTTAGAGGTTACGTAGCAGCGGAAACCAGTATTGGTGGTTTAAGGCTGGTGGAGCCTCCGCGCGGAGAGCTAGTACCGAGAATATGTTGAGTGTCTGCATTGCCCAGGAAGCTGGTCTTAAAAAACGTGGCGATTTCGAGAAAAGGCTTCGCGGGAGTTCAGCTCGAGTACAGGGGGACAACATACTGCATAGACCCGGGTAGCCCCGAGGGCTGCGAATACGTTTTCTGTACTCATTTTCATAAAAGGCACTGTAACGAAGACTCCGTCAAGGTGTCCTACGGGAGGCTCATTTCACCGAGTGCTGGCATGCTCGTAAAACCCGGTAGCGTGCTCCAACTCCATGATCTAGTTATAGAGGCCGTTGAAGCCTACAACGTACCTGGGCTCTACAGTAACAACCCCCCACACCCTAGGGGGCTAGGCGTCGGCTACTTACTCGTATTTCCAGGTAATCTCGTAGTTTACTATACGGGTGATACTAACCTCGTGGAAGAGGTCATCGGGGTCTCGAGGAGGCCTACCGTGCTGGTTCTACCCATAGGCGGGCACTGTGTCATGACACCGGAGGAGGCTTTAGAAGCCGTCATGAGCCTTAGGCCCCAAATTACCATACCAGTGCATTTTGATGGTATAGAGCAGTACTACAAGTTCAGGGACATGGCACAGCCGTATACGCAGGTGGTTCTACTGAGATGACGGTACGTCCCTTAGAAAAACTCTTAGAAAACCTGGTTTCACGCGAAAGAGTAGTACCGCCCTCCATGAAGTGGAAGGCCGTTATACTCGAGGAATACCGGGAAGTATACGAAGAGAGCTTAAAGAACTACACTGCGTTCTGGGAGCGGGAGGCAAGACGGCTCAAGTGGACTACTCCCTGGTTCAGCGTCGTTGAAGGTGCCCCGCCACGCGTGAGGTGGTTCGCAGGAGGTGGTCTTAGTGCATACTACAATGTAGTGGGTAAGCACGTAGATACCTGGATCTGGAGTAAACCAGCAGTGATTTGGGAAGGCGAAGAAGGCGACGCGAAAGTGTTACTGTACAGTGAACTAGACGAGCTCGCTGGGAAAATCGCTTCCGGCTTGATGGCTCTCGGCGTGAAACCAGGGGATTGGATTACCCTGTACGTACCTCCACTGGTGGAGTCCATTGCGGTGATGCTCGCTGCCATAAGAATAGGCGCAGTATTCGAACCCGTATTCACCGGGTTTGGTTACTGGGAACTCGCGAGGAGAATCCATCGGAGAAAACCCAAGGTGGTATTCGTGGCTGACGGCTTCTATAGACGCGGTAAACAGGTGGACACGCTCGAGACAGCCCGGAGGTCGTTCGAGTATGCTAACTATAAAGCAACGTTAGTGGTCCTCGAGAGGTTGGGAGCCCGTTCTCTTAGAGAGAACGAGCTTTCATTCGATGATTTGACCGGATTAACGCGCAAGAAAGTAGATGACTACGTGGCCGAGAGCACGCACCCTCTCTTCGGACTACACAGCGGTTATCTCGAGGACTTTAAACCAATAACCCATCCAACAGGCGGATTCCTGGTCCAAGTATATGCTACCAGCAGGTGGATTGGACTTAGACCCCACGACACCTACTTCTGCACTGTATGGCCCGGCTGGATCACGAGCGTGAGTTACGGTTTTCTCGGACCCTTAATGTTGGGTTCCACCTTGCTACTATACGACGGTAGCTTTGACCACCCCTCACACGAACGGGTATGGAGCCTCGTGGAGGACTATGCCATTACCTTGCTACTAACAACTAGTAGTTTACTCAGAATTCTGAGTAAGAGAGGAGAGGCGGTGTTGCGCTATAACATGGATACGCTGAGGGCGGTCATGGTCACCGCCGAACCGCTGGAACCGGAAACGTGGTGGTGGGTTTACAGAGCCGTTGGCACTGGTAGAAGCCCCCTAATAACTTCCGTACCCGAGAAACTTACTGGGAGAATACCGGTGATAAGCCTCTACATCGTGAGCGAAATAGGGACCTTCGTGGCGGGTAATCTCGTGAATTACACATTCCCACCAATAGCGCCGGGTTCTGTAGGCCTCCCAATACCCGGCTTCTACGTCGATGTTGTAAACGATGCAGGTATCAGCGTCAAGGAAATGATCGGCAGGGTCATTTTGAGGAGGCCGTGGCCTTCAATGCCCGTAGAATACTCCGAAGAGTATGCTAAGAAATGGGTTAACGGCTACTACGAGGTGGGGGATTACGGCTACATTTCACGAGATGGCTACCTCTACGTACTCGGTAGAAATGATGGCGTTGCGAAAAGCAGTGGCTTCAGGTTAAGCCCTGGAGCCGTGTCCAAGGCGTTGAAAGAGCACTTAAATATAGAGTCAACGGTGGTCAGGTGCCGCGACCCCGAGAGGCTGGAGCAGCTGGCATTGATCTACGCCGGTGCGGTGAGCAGCCAGGTCGTAAGAAACGCGATCAGGCTTCTTTTAGGCCCCATAACGGAACCCCATTTAATCGTCAACGCGAATACCGAAGTGGTTAAGCGAATACCTCTCGGCTTACTGGTGGAGGAGTGTTCGGAAAAGGGGCTCGGTCCCTACATTAATTGATGTTCTCCTGCACGGCTTCGGACCTGCATCAACGACCCTGTAAGTAAGCGAGGACCCTGCCCTTAAGGGTGTGGAGAGAGTTAGCACGGTGTTTTATAAGCTGCGATTTTAGAATAGTTTATTGAAGTGATCCGCGTGGTACTGGAGGGCGTTGCCGAGCTACCGCTACATGAAGGTAGGGTTCCCGCATACTTGTTGAGGAGAATGAAGACCTTAGGGTCTCTAATAGCCAGGTATATTGTTGAAGCACGTGGTCCCCGCGAACTGCTGATCAGGCTCTCAGATCCCTTCTGGTTCCAAGCATTTAACAACGTTATAGGTATGGACTGGGATAGTAGCGGTTCAACAACGGTCGTTCTCTACGTTTTGAAGTCGGCATTTCCAGCTAGTAGTTTAAGGGATGAGGGCATAACCGTTCTCGGCGGTAAGGGTAGAGACGCTGTGAACGTAGATAAGGAAATAAGGTTGGTTTCAGACGTTGTAGACGCGGAGAGGCTCATACTAGCAAGTAAGCTAGCCGCAAAAGTAGACTCCGTGGCGTTGCAAGACGGTTACGCACTTTACATTCACGGGCTTCTAGCCTCGGGCGATGGAGACTTACTGGTTATACAGCAAGGTATGAACCTGAGCACGAGAACGGCGAGGAGATATCACCTACGCGGAGAGGGACTTAGGCTACTGGCTGCTGAGGAAGACCCTCACACGGGTGTAGCGTGCAATAGGCTATCTCCAGCTTTAAATCTAGTGGATGCTAGGTCTAGTAGTTCGAGGAGGGCAGTACTAGATATCGTGACATCAACACCCCCAAATACCCTCATTGAAGAGGTTTACCAGGTTAATAGGTCGTTAAAGAGGCTGCCGCCGATAACGATTTACGTTACGGGCTCTAGGTCTGCCGAGGCAAGTGCGGGAGGCATTGTCGAGAAGGCCTCTAAGTGCCCGTCATTCTACAGGCCTGTAACAGACGTTAAGAGGGTGGCCCGTATCGCGGAGAAGATCAAGGAGCACGCACCGAGAGAGTTTAAAGAACTTCTACTGATCGAAGGCGTGGGGCCCGAGACGGTGAGAGCGCTGGTGTTAGTAGCCGACCTGATATACGGCTATGAGCCTTCATTCAAAGACCCCACAACGCACCCGCTAGACCCGTTTCTCTACGCCTACGCCCACGGCGGAAAGGACGGTGTACCTTACAGGATCAAGGCCGGGCAGGTCGATAAGACTATAGAGTTCTTCGCCGAAGTAGTAGACGGCTTACGTGCTGGTAACCGCGAGAAGGAAGTACTGTTACGTAATTTATCAAGGTTTGCAGCGCGAATTAAGCGAACGATCGACGCGTGAGGTCATAGCGCCTTCTTCACCACTTCTTCGATCAGTTGGCGAGTAACCGGGAACGGTATATTCGCGCTGAATCTCTCGACGATTGTCTGCTCGATGAAATTTAACACCCGCTCTAAATCTGACTCTACTATGCCGTAATCTCCCAGCCTTTTGTTAAACCCATGGGCTTCCTGGAATTTCCTCACAGTCTCCATGGCCTTCTCGGCGTCGTCACTAATAGGCTTAATCTCGGGGTTTAGGTGTTGGAGCAACCTAGCAGATGCTTTGGGGACCGCTTTATGGGTATGGTAGACTATTAGTGGACCGAGTATAGCCAAGCCAGCACCGTGAGGTAGCTCCGGTTTTAAACCGCTGAATCCGTGTTCCATTGCGTGAACTAAGTGCGATCCGCCTGCCATATCAATACACATACCTGCGAGCATTGAAGCGTACATGAGCATCGTCCTAGCTTCTAGGTCGCCAGGGCTTGTTAGAGCCTTTTCCAGGTACTTCGTAACAAGGCCTACTACCTCCTCTGCGAGGGTTTGCACTAGCAGATTTGTTCTCTTGGAGGTAGCCGATTCGTATGCGTGGTAGAACGCATCTAGTGACGTGTATAACGTCTGTTCTTTACTTAAAGTAATGGTATACACAGGATCATCGAAACTCGCGTCAGGGTATCTGGCTATGAAGCCCCTCTTTTCAATGGTGCCATCTATCGTCAGTACGGCAAATCTGTTCACCTCGGAGCCGGTGCCGTGAGTTAGGTTAACTACTACTAGCTTAACTCCACGGGAACACGGCCTCCTACCTAGTACGAGGTCACTCGCCTTGAACCCCGTACTTATTAGCATGGATACCGCTTTTGAAACATCTATCACGCTTCCGCCTCCAATGGCTATTACCGCGTCTACGGCTACCTCCTCTGCAACCTTGACTGCTTCGTCGACGACGCTCGTGTAGGGGTTAGGTGTGACTTTACCGTAAACCACGTATTCCGATTTCTGTTTTTCAAGCATTTCTATAACATCGCTGAGTGCACCGGATGTCCTCGCTGCACTCTTAGATGTAATTATTAGAACTCTGCGGCAACCCTGTAGGCGCCCTGAAAGATTATCTCGGAGACTTTTGGGGCCGAAGTAAACTTCTACATCGCCGTACTTGAACTTGAAGTTTACATTCCACACTGTGACGCCCCCTTAGTTCTTATCTATTACCACGAATCCGTTCACGTGTATTAAACCGTATAGTCTCGAAGAAGCCTCTATGAAGCCGAAGAACGGTAAGAGAAGTAGCAAGTAGGGCTTCTTCGACTTATAGACGCCATACGTGTACGTGCTCATATAATAAATTCCACTAGGTACCGCGAAGAGCAAGTAGCCCATGTACGACATCAATGGTAACAGTATGATTAAGAGTAGGAAGCCGGCGCTGAAGGTGAAGCTCCTGAGGATCACTACTATCTTCATGTATAGTGGGCACCGCTTAATGCCGCTGACTATTCCCTTAAACCACCTGCCTCTTTGTAGGATCAAGTCCGCTACGCTATTGGGGCTTCTAATAGACACTCTGGTAGCCGATTGCCACGTCTTATAACCGCGTTTAACCAGTTCAGATGCGAATTCGAAATCCTCTGTAAGTGTTTTCCGGGTAAACCCCACCTCTCTGAGCACGCTTCCCTTTACTATTAGAAGGTCACCGTGTAACCCTAAAAGAGGCTTACCCAGCAGGCCTGTAAAGAACCTGTATATCAGGATGTCATCCATAAACCTGATCCAGTCCATGACATACGCGACATTGCTTCTACCAGGACGCGGTACGAGGACCCCGTTCGCGGCAACGCAACCTTCACTCTCATAAACTGGAATTTCATATAGAAACGAGTCATCTAGTACGAGGTTATCATCATCTATGAGTACGTACCATTTGTTATCATCCACGCAGCAGTCTACGAAATACTGAAGTGCCCGTCCCTTACCAATGAGGTCTCGCCTATAACCGGATGGTACTTCTACCAGCTTGACCCCCTTGGTTTTCCTGAGTAAACTAGAAAGCGGTGCGCCTTCATCTACTACAACCACTACTCTGCCGTACTTCTCCACGTGGTACTTGACCACTTCGAGAAGGCTGTTTTTAACCCTGTGATCCGCTTTGGATACAACGATTATTTCAACGTTTTCAGCCTTCTTATCACCCCGTCTCGGTTTGTACACAGCATAGCCGATCACGCCAAGGGTTACAAGGATGGAATACGTGATTACCCCTACCAGTGCGACGTTCACTAGCTCGTCTACTATTACGTTTTCATTCAATACTCACACCGTCATTACTAGATATGCTCCTTCTCTCTTTAATAAAATTAGCACGTATAGCACGAGTTCTACTTACCTAGGAGCCTGTTGTAGATCTCCCTGAAGAGCTCTTCGCCCGCGAATACTATTTCAATGGTGTCACTGTACTTTTTAACCACCACTCCTTCTAGAGGGTTGTGAGGCGGATCTGGTAGTTCATGCAAGGGCTTGTCTTTTCCGACGTATATCCACTTAAGCTTACCTGCAGGATCCCTTTCTAGCCTATACCAGTACCTACCGTAGTAGTAGTACTTGATGACTGCCCCGTCTTGTAGCCTACGCGTAGATATGTGAACGGGTTTTAAGTAGAAACCGGTGTGCTTTATCTTATTGTTGTACTCGTAGAAAACAGGAAGGAGTTCTCCAATAATTAGGTTCAGTTTTACGAGTATACTCTTAGATTCCCTTATCGTTACCTTACCTCTCCTCGTACTACTAGTGAACATGTTGAGGTCAGCCCATGGGAGTCTAATCATCTCCTCATATACCACTATCTTCTTCATCCCTAAGTATTTAAATGTATAGCGGTTCCTCTAAATTACAAGCTCGTACCCCTGTATAGTCGGGCTTTACAGCAAAGCATTCGAACCCCATTCCACGAAGAGCGCTCTCTATCATATTAACCCTTTCAACATCGGCCACGCCTACCACTACTCCCCCCCTTCCAGCACCACTCACCTTTCCCCCATATGCGCCATTCCTCACCAGCTCGTAAACGGCCTTGTCGCAGATTTCAGCTGAAGCGCCCATAGCCCAGAGCAACCCGTGGTTTACAAGCATTAACTCGCCAAGCGACTTCATGTCACCTGCTCTGAGAAATTCGATTGCCATTTCAACGACTTCTTCGGCTGCATCGTATATGAGCTTTCCCGCACTACCTAGGCGCTCGTATCTCTCCAAGACCTCCCGTACAACCTGGCCTGTTGACCTCTCAACGCGAGTATTGATCACCAGGATCGCCACGTTTGCTGGTAGTTTTAAATCAAGTTTCCTAAACACTCCCTGCCTGTAATGTAATAGGCCGCCATGAGTGGCCAGCGTGGTGTCAACCCCGCTAGGCTGGTAGTGTACCACTTTTTCGGCTTCGTGCGCGATTTCCCGCACATCTTCACGTGTAAAGTTTACCCCAATGTAGGATAGTAGGGCGTGTGCTAGCGCAACGGCTACCGAGGCTGAAGACCCCATCCCAGCTGCTATTGGTATTTGAGAGTCTATTTCGACATCAACTGATGGCACGTCACCATACCTATCCTTTATACTTTTGAGCAGTGTGCCGATCAACTTCCAGTGCCTCGAGCCTTCTTCTATGAGCCCCAGTTGTTTTGAATAGACCCTACCTGTGCCGGGCTTAACGCACACGTTCGCGTACATCGTAATGGCAAGCCCGAGCGCGGGTTTTCCCTTCACGACGAAGTGCTCTCCGAATAGTAGTACTTTACCCGGCGCAATACTGCATTTCTTCAAGTTTGTAACCCCGTTCCCTACTATTTTAGTAGGGCGTGTGCTTTTGTATATTAATGCCGAGACGGGGTAGACACCGTGAATAGCCGTGAAAAAAAGGTGAGGTTTACACCTCCATTTACTCTAATAAACAGGGCTAGGGAAAAGCTCAGTGCGTATAAGTACAGGATACTAGTAATGAGCGGTAAAGGAGGCGTTGGAAAGTCATTCGTGTCCTCGATGCTAGCTCTCGGCTTAGCATTAAAGAACAGGAAGGTTGCATTACTAGACGCGGATATACACGGCTCATCAATACCGATTCTATTGGGCCTGCAGGGTAAAAGGCACTACGCGAATGAAGAAGGCGAAATACTTCCCGTGGAAGGCCCCTGGGGACTTAAAGTCGTAGCTGTAAACTTAATGCTCGACTCGCCGGATACCCCCCTAGCGTGGAGGGGGCCTCTCATAGCTAAGGCCATAATCGAGTTAGCTGCGAAGGCGGTATGGGGTACCGGGGATTACCTCATCGTGGACATGCCGCCCGGTACCGGTGACGCGCCGTTAACGGCGGTTCAAGTACTTTCGCCAATAACTGGGATGGTACTAGTAACATCACCTAATACGTTGAGCGAAACGATCGTGGCTAAGGCGGCAAACTTCGCAGTATCTACCGGTATAAGGTTGCTCGGTATAGTTGAAAACATGAGCTATTTCAAATGCCCCCACTGCGGCAAGGTGACTAGCATCATGGGCACCATGGTTGGAGAACGCCTTGCCGCCAAGTATGGAACTGCTTTACTGGGTAAAATACCCCTAGACCCGGGAGTGAACGAGGCAGTTGATAAGGGAATGCCCTATCTGCTAACTAACGCTAATGATGGGGTTTCAAAGGCAATTATGGAAATCGTTAATAGGGTAATAAGCATTGTTGAGAATAGTGGTAACTAGGATACTCCCCGATTCAAGAGAGGGACGTGATGGCAGGTGTATACCTTGAATACTGAAGAGGAGGTTGGTAAAAAGCCCAACTGGGTTCTCCTTAAAGAAGCCGCCGAATCGCTATATAGGAGCGGTAAAGTATACTTTACGAGAAAGGAGCTTGTAGCTGAGGTCAAAAAAAGAGATCACGCCAGGTCCGAGGAGAGCCTCGACTTCGAGATAGACCTAGTCACCGTTAACAGTAATAGTAGAGATAAGTACAGAGACCCCGAAAAGCTGTTTCTATACAGAATAGAGCGGGGTAAGTACACACTATACAATCCCGAGGAGCACGGCGAGCTCGAAAAGTACATAGGCACTCAAAGGCTAATAGCAACGAGGAAGAGGCTCGTCGAAGAAGTCGTTAAGCTGCTAGAAGAAAGGGGGTTTGACGTATCGCCTAGCAGGTCTAATAAACCACTTGAACCAGACATGGTTGCCGAGAAAAGTGAAAACGAAGAAGCCATTGGCGTCTGGATAATAGACCCTTCAGCCCCCCTATCAACGCAGTACAGGTACATAGCCTACATCATTGGGTCTTGTATGCTTAACAGGGAGTACTCTGAATACCTCGTCCTAGTGCCCGGCGAGCTCTACAAGAGAATACCACAAGAAGTAGTGAACGTGCTTGACAAGCTCAACGTCAAGTTAGCCATTATAAGGGAAGAACGCAAATACACTATACAGATCTAAGTCACCGGTTCCAGCCGCTTCCTAAGAGCTTCTCGCGCTTCTTCAATTATTGCTTTTACTTCGCTACTGCCAGGAGGAGAGTAGCTTAAACCGGCCCCATGGCCAGCGATAGATATCTCTGAGAGCTCTCTCACGCTCTCTTCAAGCTCGAGGAATAGTATACTCAGGTCCGGTAACTTTGTCTCGGGCAGGTTTACTAAGTCCCTGACTAGGTCTCTCAGCTCCGTTGCAATCAAGTTAAATTCCCTGAGCACTATTGCGTGCTGTAAAGCGAGGTCCACCTTGTCTACTATGAGTAGCAGTATAGCGAGCTTCCTCGAGAGGTCCCGGAGCTTAGCTACCTCCTCCGCGTATCTCTTAGCCAAGTAGCCCTCGCCGCGTGATTCAAGATCGGTGAGCCTCTTAGTGAGATCGCCTGCCCTTTCATCAATCCTACTCTGCAGTTTGCTAATTCTGTCCTTGATCAGCCTTACGGAGTAGAGTACTTCGAAGCTTTTTCTCAACGGATCTCTTTTCCTAAACACGTACAACCCCGTACTGGTAATACCGTGTTCAATGACTTAAAAACCGCTACCTTAATGCCTAAGGTACTGGAGATCTACCAAGCCGTTCTCCATTCCAAGGTTTTTGTTAGTTTCCTTGGGATGGTTCATCACGGTTTCCCTGAGCCCTCTCCCCCACGAACAGTTCCCTAGGCCTGTAGAGGTGCCGGAAGCAATGAGCGGTTTGCACCTCATTAAGCTTTCAGCGAGGTTTGAGGATTTAGGGTATGTACGTGAACTTGTATATTATTATCACACTGTACAGTATCCCGATTCGTCGGTCCGGTGTATACAGTTCGAGCGGTTTCCCCGTATTGGGGTCGATGAAGGGCTCTGCGATTACAGCGTGAGGTTGGAGTATTGTATCGTTTATTAAAGGCCTCTCAGTAATATTTGAGATGTCCATGATCGGTACTTCCCTACTCACGTTTATTCCCACTCTATTTCTTACCTCGTTTCTAACGGTTACTGATGCTGCCTGCTCAGAGCCTGAAAACCAGTAGAATATTCCCTTCTTCCCCCTTGTCTCGGCCCAGTAAAGCATTCCGTCAACTACTAACCTATATATTAACGGCGTTCTTTCAGGCTGGCTTAAAGGCGGGCAGAGGATGATGAGCTCGAGTGCTGTTCGCCCACTATAGGGGTCTTGGGCATACGCCGTGTACGCGTACATGTATTCCGCCGAGTCTATGTAGTTCACATTTATACCCTTTCTGCGAAGTTCGTCAACAACAGAATTACCTATCCTAAACATCCACATGCTCTTCGGCCAGTCCACTAAGCCGGGGATTCGTATATCCAGTACACCGGGCTGACCGAAATCTACGATGGGCCATATAGCTACTGTATCGTTCTGCTCGGAGACAAGCACGCCCTCTATGATCATGAGGTACGTCTCGTTTGGTTTTACGTTAAATAGCTTGGCGAGGTGTGCTGCCTGATCCGTTGTATTGGACCACATCAGTAGCCCGATAATGCCGATCTGCGTGTTGTTAAGCGTTGATCCATCCGCAACCGATATCCTGCCACCGGGAACGCTTATACCGTAACCGTAATCCCACCACGCTATGACTACGGAGTTTTCGGGAAGAGATCTCAACAGGTCAACCGTTTTGTACCAGCTGTCGCTGTATAAGTAGGCTAGGCCCGATACCCCTGCCCTAAAGGTATAGACCATTGCAGAGTTACCTTCGTACTCCGCCTTCGCGGTGTACGCGAAGTTAGTAAATATGGCCACTAGTAGGATCAGCGTAATTATCCTCGTAGCTGTGCCGACTTCCGTGGTGGTTCTTCGAGCAGCTCTAGTACCCCTTCTTCTCGCCGTGAGCCATATTACGTATGGAAACGCTTTGTTAGCTACTAAAGCAACGATTGCAGCTATGATGATGACGCCGAAGTAGGCTGCAGCGCCGATCATGTATACTGCGTTTAAGTACGAATAAAATGACACGCCGAATGCCACTCCCACGTATACTTTCTCAGGGGTACCCTTGTAGAGCAGGTATACTATACCTACGATACCGGCGGAGAGTAGGTACAGTATCCCCAACACGATCGCGAGCTCGGGTGACGCTTCAGCTAGCGGTATAAAGTAAGTACCCCACGAGTGTAGCATGTTCCTAATCGTACCTAAGCTTGTAAGCGGGGATTGGTGCTCAGCGATGCTTTCGACCAGTGGTTCTGCCCCTATAAACCTCAATCCGAGAGCCCATGCAAGCCTGCCGCCAATAGGCAGTATGCCCATGGCCGTGAATACCACGCCGGCAATAAGTAGCCCTCCCACTAGTAGAATGTACCTACCAGTATTTAGTACGGGCTTCCTGAAGCCCATTTTCCTGTACTCCATCCCGGCATAGTAGAATATTACTGGTAGCATCGATGCTCCCACCAGTAACCAGCTGAGTCCGCGCGGTGAGAAGGGGTATATGCCGAGGGTCCTCGCGTTGGCGGGCGATGGCGTAACAAACAGCATCGTGAGCAGTATTAAGAGAATATTACAGGTTATGAAGCTCCTTGAAAGGTACTTTCTAACCAGTATAGGCGACAAGACGAAGTATAGGACGACCGTACCTAGCAGAAATACGTAACCGCCCCAGAGCCAACCAACCATTGCGAGGAATAGTGCAGCTAGAACCGTATACTTAAACCAGCCTTTACCCGTACTGTACACGGTCTTCAGACACCTCGCGTAGAAGTATACGAACAAAAACACGAATACCGCCGCAACGCCTTCTTTCTCCACGTAACCTATTACGGATCGTTCTACTGCCGCTGGTAAGACAGCGTAAAATAGCGCCGCTAATACGCCCACTAAGCGGCTACCTGACGCCTCCGTTGCTGCGAGGTACGCCGCGACAGTAGCTATCGCGGCGAAGATTACTGGTTGCAGTGCCGCCCACTGGTGTAAGTCCAGGCTGAAGTGTTTAACAATGTGATATGTCATACCAGTCCATATTGGTAGAAACGGGTAGCTTGTGTATATGAAGTCCCTGCCCCACGGGTACCAGAAGATGTGGGTATCGGGGTTTTCCCGTGTCAGAGTGTACCAGGCTAGGGGGCCGTGCTCATGTACGTAAGCTGCCTGCCAGTACTCGATGTAGCTGTCGAACTCGAAGAACTCGTACTCGTTTAGCTTGAATGGGGCAACCCTTATGACGACTCCAAGCATGACGGCTACTAGTATTAGTGCGCCGATCACTAATTTAAGTCTAAGGGGTTGCGATGATAACCCACTAATTACTGCAAGTAGCTTGCTGTCTACCCTTCTTATAGCGTACTTCACGTTCATGAACGCCAACACCGCTGAATACGCTTGAGAGATAGATATGAACGTATCGGGTTAAATAAACGATAGTGGGCTGGGAACGAAGACGTCATTACGGTATCGTGAGGGCTAGTAGCGCTTTCTGAGCGTGCTTTCTATTTTCAGCCTGGTCCCAGACAACGCTCCATTTACCGTCTATTACCTCGTCTACGACCTCTTCTCCGCGCTTTGCTGGAAGGCAGTGCATGAATATGGCGTCCGGCTTCGCCTTCTTCATCAGGTCTACTGTAACCCTATATGGTGTTAAGTCGCGAATACGTCTTTCCCGTTCCCTTTCCTGGCCCATGCTAACCCAAACATCCGTGTAGACTACGTCTGCATTTTCTACTGCCTTGTAGGGATCTCTTTCAATCTCGTAACCTCCTGTGGCGTTCTCGTTGAAGAGCTTGATCACGCTCGGGTGGGGGTCGTAACCTGGTGGTGATGATATCACTATTCTACCTCCGAGTATTCCTACAGCGAGCATTAAGCTGTGCAACACGTTGTCTCCTCCATCACCGATGAACACGATCTTAAGCTTTTCAAAGCCTCTACCCTTTTTCTCCATGATCGTGAAAACATCGCTGAGTGCCTGGCACGGGTGATGCAGGTCACTAAGTCCATTTATGACTGGTACACGGCTATACTGCGCCAGCTTCTCAAGCTTCCAGTGCTCGTATACACGAGCCATTATTCCATCAACGTAGCGTGAAAGCACTCTAGCCGTGTCCTCGATCGTTTCACCTCTAGCTAGTTGCAGTTCACTGGCACTCAAGTAGATGGCATCGCCGCCCAGCTCTTTCATTGCTGTTTCGAAGCTAACCCTGGTTCTAGTGCTAGGCTTCTCGAATATCATTGCTAAGTGTCTACCAACCAGCACCGGTATTACGCGTTCACCGGCGAGAAACCTCTGCTTGAGCTGAAACGCCGTTTCAACGATGAAAAACACCTCCTCTCTATTGAATTCCGTGAGAGTTAGGCAGTGCCTTCCCTTGAGGCTCGTAACCAACATACCACCCCGTGTAACTATGGAAAGCCTCTATAAAAACGGTGCCAGATTACAGCCCCAGCGCCATACTGATATTACTCTCAGTTATCACCGACTCGAGGAAATCTCTCGCGCTTATACTGGGATACCTGTACTTTGGTAGCTGAATTGGTTCCTCGACGAAGCCCATGTCCCTCATGGTGTCAAGTATGTACTTCTTACCGCGCTCGTCCGGTAACCGTGAGTGGTATATCGTGGAGAGGCTTTCTAAGATCATCCCCGCGACGTGAGCCTCTCCTTTCTCGGCATGTATGTGTGGGCTTAGAGACTCCACCTGGTATATTTCAATGTTCTCGGGCAGTGCTGGACAACGTCCCTTCTCCAAGTCAACGTAGCACTTTTCGAGTATGCTTATGAGCTCTTGCGTCTCTACCGAGAAGCCACTACCGTACTCTATTTCCCTCGCGAACTCCATGCTCATTGCGTGTTCCCCGCTGTTAGACGTCTTGATGATATCCGTTTCAACCCTTCTCTTATATGAAAGAACCCTATTGAACACCGTGTTAACCACCGCGGATACCCTGCCGAACCTCCTAAAGTAGAAGTCCTCTGCTGTAGACCACGCCTTATGACCCCATGAAATCCTCGCCATCCTATACTTCGACTCGCTTGACCCGAGCACAGTATAGAATATTAGCGCGTACTCGAGGGCAACGCTTGGAACGTAATTGTCGGCGTCTAGGAACGCTACATTGCGTGCTTTAAGCCCGTCGGCCAGGACCGTTCCTATTAAAATTCCCTCTCCTTTCCCGTTTCTAACCAAGGACTCTTCGTCCAGTATTTCGGGTAACACGTCTCTGAGCTTCTCTGCCACTACTTTATCTTTCTGGTGGACGACCAGCACCGTCCTACCCGTTGTTTTATACACTATCTTGGCTATATCCACTTCAATCTTGTACATGTTAAGGGGGTGCATGCTAGAGTTAGAGATAATGATTACCGGTGACTGGCAGGGTATGGCTTTAAGAACCCCTTCCAGCGATAAGGGCTCTTCGTCCCTAACCGGGATCACGAACACCGTGGAGTACGCGACGTCTTCCAGGTCCCTAAAGCCCGATAAGCCGAGAACGCCGGGTTTGCTTTCAAAGCCATATGCAAATAACGAGTGTATTTTCACGAGCTCGTATATTTTTACGGCACCGAAAATCTCGAACCTTGCTGGGTAATTTATGTACATTAAAAACACCCAGATCGGCAGGAGCACCTCTTAAGTACCTAAATGTTTTATAGCTTACCGAATTATAAATTTATTAGTAAAGTGGTGTTCCCGTTGGAGAAGTTAATAGTGGAGGTGCTACTGCTAGCATTAAAAGCTATTGGCACCGCGTGTGCTGTGTGGATCGTTGGCTGGCTCGTGGGACAGGTCGTCAAGTACATGGTTACAAAACTCCTTGGTAAAATAGGGCTTGATGAGTGGATGAGGAGACTGAGCGTTGGCAGGGCAATTAGGAGAACGGGCTACTCCGCGCACGAATTCATGGGTATTCTAGCTGCGTGGCTTATGTATGCAATCTTCGGAGTGCTCGGAATTTACGCGTCCGGTTACGTAGCCGGGTGGGAGGACCTCACGTTGTACGCTTACACAGCTCTCGTGGTTTACATTGGTGGTTTTATCAAGCTTCTGCTTATCGTTATAGCAGGATTCATTCTAGCTGATGTCTTCGTCGGTTACATCTATAGAAGCACCGAACTACGCTCTGAAATGCAGATGCTGTACCCGCTCGCAGAATACTTAAGGATAGTGCTTTACATAGCGATAGTGGTATTCGGGGTTGAACAGAGCGGCCTTGGAGTCGGCGTGTTACCCCAGCTTCTCCAACCAATTATATGGGGGGTAACAGCAATAGTGGTGCTATTCATGGTTTACTTAATAGTCCAGAGCACCAAGGCGCCGAGACAACCTGTATAGCGTGAACCGCTGTGAAAGGGCGCAAAGTCGGGGTATACATTCCGCCAGATCTCGAGAAGCCCCTCGAAGCCTACATGAAAGAGCGCGGAGTCAGGAACATCAGTCGAGTAGTTCAAGAAGCCCTAAGGCTCTATTTATCGGAGGTTTTCAGGGAAAAGTGCACTCTCGCGGGCTTCATAAATGTTCTCTACAACCACGAAGTGGGAGGAATCGATACCGCGTTAACCGATCTACAGCACGATTACATGGACGTGGTGGTGGTGTCTAACCACGTGCATGTGAGTGAAGAGCAATGCCTTCTATCCATAGCTGTCAAGGGCGATAGTTCGAGGATCCTAGAGTTCGTTTCTAGGTTACACTCTCTACATGGAGTTCTCTTAGTTAAGCCCATGCTACTGTGTACTGAGACGTGAAGGGTAGGGCTACCTGGAAAGCCTTGAAATAGATTCTACGAAATCCGCGAACACGTTAATTAGGAACTCCACCTCGCCTTTTCCATGTATTAGTGATGGTAGGAAGTGAGCTAGTCTTTCACTTGCATATATTGCCCCTCTAACTCTGCTGTACAGGTTAAACGCCCGTTCAACGAGTTTACTCCACCTGTACTCGTAAACTTCTCGCGCGTTTCTAGGTCTTTTCCTGGTAAAGTGTATACTACTGAGGCTCCCATCACCCGTACTCCAGCACTCTACTCCGTGCTCTAAGCATACACTTTCCACTTTTTTCCTGAAGAAGCCCCACAGGCTGTTAGAGGCTTCGTATATTCCCCTGTTCTCGACGAGGTGCTTAACCAACGCGTACCCGGCCTTAACCACGATGGGGTTTGCCACGAAGGTGCCTCCATGGAATACCCTGGTTTCCGTTTCCCGGTATTTTATGTGGTCTAGTAACTCCATAATCTCCTCTCGCGCGCCGAAAGCGCCTATTGCTCCAGCGCCTCCCCCAATGGCCTTACCGTACACGACCACGTCTGCTTTAACATTGTAATACTCCTGTGCACCACCAAGTGCAAGTCTGAAGCCAGTTATAACCTCGTCAAATACTAACAGCACGTCGTGCTCATCTACAATACGTCTAACTTCTTTCAAGTAGCCTTTTTCAGGCTCGATGCACCCAGCTGCACCCATTACGGGCTCCAAGAAAACTGCTGCTACGTCATGTGATTTTAGAGTCTTTTCAAGCGATTCAACATCATTGAAGGGCACTACGAGCGTGTACTTGTATACGTCTTCGAGTAGACCCGCCGATTCCGGTTGTCTATACGGGTAAGTAACGCCTACGTGGAGCACGTCCACTCCACCATGCCATCCACCTTCCATTTTGACTATGTACTTTTTCTTGGTATATGCCCTAGCTAACCTTACAGCGTACATGTTAGCCTCAGAACCGCTATTAGTGAACCTTAGCATTTCAACCCCTGGAAGGACCCTTCTAAGTAGCTCCAAGTACTCGAGTACATAGGGGTGTTCGAAGCCTAGGTGGGTTCCGATGTCGAGAGCTTCCTTGACGGCTCCTAGCACGACATCTGACAAATGTCCGAGCACGTGGGCTCCGTGGCCCATCCAGTAGTCGATATACTCGTTGCCGTCTACGTCCCACACCCTTGTACCTTTCGCCTTAACTATGTATGGTGGGTACGGGGAAAAGTACCGTATAGAGTACGTTACTCCGCCTGGCGTTAGCTTTGCTGCCTTACTGTACAGTTCTCTACTCTTCTTCGTTTTACTGAAGTAGTCTAGTTCAACCTTTTTAACCCATTCTTCTAGCTTCTCGTCGAGTGTGCTCATCGGCTTCACACCGAGAAGCGGATCTTAAATGGTAAGAGTTCTGTCATAAGCCTCAGACCGGGTGGTAAGTAAGGAGCCTTCTCCGCTACGTTGAGAACGACGGTAACCGTTCCGAGATCTCCCGGGGTACCAGTACTTCTCCACGTTGTGGTGTAATCCTTACCTTCAATTACTATTTCTTCATACTCTGGTGCACCAGCATACGCGTGAAACTCCAACCTGATGACCTCTCTGTCTTTAATGTAGCCTACTCCATACCCAGTTATACCCTTATTGAAGCCCCTCTCCACGCGGATACCGGCAGATTCTATGGTTTCCTCTGCGGGAACGGGGCTTTGCCGCTCTTCAACCCGCGTAAGCTCCAAGTCCCCTGCGTAGGCTATCAAGTAGACTGACTCGGCATAGCCGACGTGGCCCGTAATCTCCCCTTTCAGTAACTTTTGCCTTACTAGTTCGGGGTCTTCACCTAGACCTATTTTCTTCCTAAATGGTTCCCTCCGCTTAGCCGCGTCGAGACTCCTAACAGCCCTTATCCTCTTAACCGAGGTGACCGCGGATGACAGCGTTACCACTAAGGTGTCTAGGAGGAACCCCGGATTTATGCCTGTACCGATGACCACTACACCGTACATTCTAGCAAGCTCGTCCAGCTTCTTGGCCAGGACGGGATACCGGTAATAGGGGTATGCAAGGGTCTCTGATGTTGAAACGACATTAACTCCTCTCTCAATGATGCTGACTACCTGGTCGAATACCCTGTCAAGGTATGAACCGGTAGCGTGGACGACTACATCGGCGTTTTCCAGCCCCGCAAGAGAGCTGGAGACGTTAACTCCGAGCCTACCAATTCCGGCGACCTCGCCGGCGTCCTTACCGACTACCTTCTCGTCAATATCTACCACGGAGACTACTTCATGTCCGCGCTCAACGGCCAGTTTAAGTACTAGTCTACCGATAGCCCCGAAACCACATATTCCAAGCCTCAAATGCTTCACCGGGTAGTAGTAATCTCCGCGGGAGTATAAATAAAAACTTGGCGCATTAAAGCTGCGTGCTTACATCACTCTTCGCTGTGTACTATCTTCTCGTATAGGCGTACAATGGTGAACAGCACCGCAAACCCTACTAGCAATATTACCAGTGGTCTGAACACCAACTCGCCCCTTACTTGGAGCTCGCCGGCTCTGTGCACTACCTCGACGCGGCCGGCCTCCATGGTGCCAAATACCAACTCAAGCACTATTAGTAGGCCTAGAAGGGATGAGAGCGCATCGAATACTATGCCTATTTGGGGCTTAACGTTGGATGACGTGGTGTTTAGGGCTACGAAAACACCGAAAATAACGGCAACCTCCAAAGGCTTTACCGGCGTCACGGGAACCTTCAAGTAGTCTGTAAGTATGAGAAGTGGAATTCTGAAGTATACGAGGTACTCTACAAATCCCCGTATAACCCCTAGGATAACGTTTAAAACTATTTTCTTAAGCACCCGATCACCTGTACTCCAACACCACTCTGTAGAGCCCCCCGATCTTAAATTCCACCTTCACGATGCCCACTTCGAGATCACCACGGGAAAGCACCACTTCCTTTACTACTTTACCCGCCTTGACCTCCTCGATGCCGATCTCCCGATCGCTGAGCTGGATCTTGAGGTCTTTTAACGGCACTTCCGAGCAGTAGTTGACTTCCAGGACCGCTTTAATGGTATCTTCGCTCACCTGCCCTAGAGGCCTTATTTCGAGCCCAATGCACTCCGGGTTTTCGAGTACGTCGTGTATAAAGAGCACAAATGGAGCTACGAACAACACCAGCACGGATACTAGTGCAATTACCAGTGCGTACTTTAAGGTGGCAAACACCTTAACTACCCTGTTTGCTAGGTGGGGACTCTACCTTAAACGACTGGATACCATACCTTAACAGTACGCTACCAGCCCACACAATTACTCCGAGGAAGCCCAGTCTCACCGCTATTTCCACGAGGGCATTTATAAGCCGTGTAATGGACTCCTCTAGTGACCCGTAAATCGAGGGTAGTGTGTAGTTGTAAAACGAGTAGTATGCAGTTATGACAGCCAGTATTACTATGATCGTGCCGGCCGCTACGAGCGCTATGCCTATGTACCTGTGTACGGGCTTATCAGGCGACAAGGCGACCTCCGACTAGTACGTACTAGACATGAGTTAATATACCTTGCACCGCCATTACGAGGGGGCTAAGAGACCAGGTCCAAGAACTTTTTAACGGCGTCAGGAGCGGTCTTGCCCAGAAGCCTGATCATCGCTTCTTTGCCGACGTCTCCCACGTCATATATAGCGTCTGGTGTTTTCGTGGCCTTGCTAAATGCTTCTCTAACTATCCAGGGTATGCTCGCACCTTCAACCCTCCTAATTTCCTCCGGTTCCAGCCTTCTATCTACGAACACGACTACATAGCCCTTCGCGATCGCCTTTTCTACGAGTTCCTTACTGTACTTAACGTTAACGGCCGCCCTTATTTCGGGGTCGTACTTCATTACTTCGAGGACCAGCCTAGCTACGTGACTCGATGCACCGAACTCTACCGGCCCTACAGCTACTAGTTTCTTACCCGCTTTGACTATTCTACCAACCACTCCTGCTACATCGTCTACGCTACTAGCATATTTACTATCAATGGCCTCCACCACGTTCAACCCGACTTCTGGCACGTGTTGGAGAACCGTGCCGGAATTCTTAAGGAGAAGTTCAACTGCTTCTTTAACCTCATTGAGAACCCTGTACTTCTCCGCTGGTATTTCAAGCCATGCCACCGGGTTTACCGGGCAGTGCCCTCTCCCGACTCTTACCCCGTAGCGTATCGCGTGGGTAATAAAGTCTTTCGCCTTGGCCACAGACTCCACGACATTAAGGCCCTTAGCCAAGTACGCCGTTATTGCCGCGGAGTAGCTGCACCCACCTCCGTGATGGCAACCCTCAACCCTCTCGGACTCGAAACGGTAATACCTTCCACGGTAGTAGAGGACATCTACTACCTTACCCCCTTCTAAGTGGCCTCCCTTAACCACGACTGCTTCGGGACCGTACTTCTCCGCCACGATCTTAGCCGCTCTTTCCATGTCCTCCACAGAGCGCACCTTCATGCCACTGAGCACTTCAGCCTCGGGTATGTTCGGGGTGACAACCCTTGCTAGCGGTAGTATTTCCTTTACGAGAGCTTCCACGGCTTCTTCCTTGAGCAGTCTCGCACCTGACTTAGCGACCATTACGGGGTCCACTACGAGCGGTATGCTGTACTCGCGCACGGCTCTCGCCACGTGATTTATTATGTCGCTGTTACTGAGCATCCCCGTCTTCGCAGCGTGTACGCCTATGTCCTCAACCACCACTCTTATCTGCTCGTAGACAAACCACCCTGGAAGGTCGTGTATTGCAGTTACTTCGCGCGTGTTCTGCGCCGTTAAACTAGTAATTGCCGTGGTCCCGTAAACTCCGAGCGCGCTGAAGGTCTTGAGGTCTGCTTGTATACCGGCGCCTCCACCCGAATCACTGCCCGCAATAGTCATTGCAACGGGCATCCTACGCGTAGGCGCCACCTGCCAAGAATTATATCGCCTGGAACTAAATATCCTATTTTGTGGTAAAATTGATTACTTGTAAAGAGCTCGTGGAGCTCTTAAACGTGGCACGAAACATAGGGATTGAATTTAGGGAATTTCTCGGTGTTAGCCTGCTACTGAAGGAAGGCTACGGTAGAGTCGCCATAGCCAAGAGACTCAAATTCCGGGAGAGGCTAGTGAGGGGGGTTATTGAGGGCTTGAAGAAAAACGGCATTGAGGAGCTCGTGGTTAGGACTATTGGAATGCTTAGTAGAGCGCTCATCAACGCACCCTGGTTAGGCTGTAAACCAGTTGTTTATGGCAACATCGACGAAGAGCTACTTGGCCGCGTGTTAACCCATATCGTATCCATGAGAGACTACATCGTAATAAACTCCGGAAATCCCGACAAAGTCGAGGTCATAGGGGTTTTGAGGTCCAGTGTACTGGAGTACCCTGGACTTCCACAAGAACTACTACAGCCGTACGTTAAAGTAGCAAGGCTTGTAGGGGCCGCCAACGGCATCCTCGTTTGCTGGAAGGACTACGTTGATTACTTCGATGACGCGGTTTTCCTGGCATCACTCACCAACATGTGCTTTAAGAGCACTATACAGCGGTAGTAGTACTACGCGGTCACCGAGCTCCACCCTAGTAAACCCAATACCGTAAGCTTTTTCTAGGAAGGTGGCGTTATTTATCAAGTCCTCGTATGGGCCCGAGTAAAGTAGTTTCCCGTGCGAAAGCACTATGAAGTAGTCGCAAGTATGGAACGCGAAGATCGGGTCATGCGTGGATAGTACTACCGTGGACCCCTCCGAGAGCTTCTTCAAGTAGAGGGAAAGCCACGGCTTCAAAGCAACGTCAAGGTGGCTATCAGGCTCGTCAAGTAGCAAAATCCGCGGCCTCCTCACCAGCGCGGACGCCAGCACTACTCTTTGGAGCTCGCCGGAGCTGAGCTCGCCGATTCTTCTCGTGAGCAAGTGCTCGATGCCGAGCGATCGTGAGACTTCGTAGATGCCCTCAAGGTCTTCTTCGCTGTCAGCTAAACCACGGGAAATGGGGTACCTGGATGTTAAAAGCACATCTATTACCCTAACACCCAGGAGCTCATTCACACTCACGTGCGACGTATAAGCCAAGATCCTCCTCAAGGCTTTGCCCAGCTCGCTGATATCCCTACCTTCTATGAAGATCGCGCCGTCGTATTCTACTAGCCTAGCTATTGCTTTAAGTAACGTTGTCTTCCCAGCCGCGTTGGGACCTACGATGCACGTGGTTGTTCTCTGCGGAATCTCCACGGAAACGTCGCTAATGGCCTCGATGCGGGAAGGTCTATACGTTACTCTGAGCGCTTTCGTTGAAATCACAGCTTACCCCTTTTAAACCTCTTAACGATAAGGAGCAGGAAGAAGGGTGCCCCGAAAACCGATACGATAGCGCCCGCCGGTACCTCGCCCATAACCGGCGTCGTAACGGCTCTGGAAAACGCGTCGGCCACGTACAGTATGGACGCGCCAATAGTAGCTGCCATGGGTACGACCACCCGGTTATCGCTTGTTCTGAGTAGGAGCCTGGAGATGTGGGGAGCAACGATACCGGTAAACCCTATAAGGCCAAATAATGAAACAAGTACGCTCGCCGAGGTCCCCGAGGTAATGGATGCTACTAATCTAGTAAGCTTGGGGTTTACGCCTAGCTGAGCTGCGTACTCGTCACCGAGTAGTAAGGCATTGAGCCTCCTAGATAGCACGAAGTGAGTGGCATATGTGAGTATAAATGCTGCGGCGACATAGACGAGCTTATCCCGCGTGGCAAGGATGAAGCTACCAACAAGCATTAAACTAGCATAGGGATACCTCGTTAGAGCATAGTACGATAACAGCGCCGAGAGGCCCGAGAAAAGGCTCGTAATGCCTATGCCCGAGAGCACGTATGCCACATCGCTACCGGAAATCCTTTCAGCCACGATTACCGTGAGCGCGAGCGCGAATAGCCCGCCCATGGCAGCCGATAATGCCACTATTAACGGCCTGTACTCGTACAGTATTACTGTAAGGTATAGCGCGAATAAAGCTCCACTGCCCACACCCAGAATGTAATGGTCGATTAATGGATTTCTAAGCGTTGACTGCAGGAAGCAACCAGCTATTGCGAGAGCGCTACCCGCCATTAACGTGTAGAGTGTCCTGTAGAACCTGTATTCTGCGAGGTAGCCCCCAACGCCCTGGCCGGTGTTTACTACGTGTGTGAGCGCGCAAGTACAGGTGATCATTATTAGAGGGAGCGCAGAAAAAAAGAACAGTGCTTTGCGGTTAACGAGCAAGCTCTTACCTCTTCTTCCTTAAACCAACGTAATACCCTATTACTCCACTAACCAGGGCTACTAACGGCGCCGCCACGTATAGCTCTAAGGGTGCACTAGTTACTAGTGGGGCTTGTTGAGGGGTTCTCGGGGTTGTCGTGGTCCTATTTGCTAGTCCTTGAACTAGTGCATGATATATTACTTGGGGTGCATACGCGAGTAGCGGTCCCGGCCTCATTAGTACATCTACCTCAGTTGTGTTCAGTAGCACTAGGGGCTTGCCCAGCTGAGGTAGCCCCGACTGTTCTACCGCTTCCTGCGACGCGTAAGGACAGGCCACTATCACTATGTCGGGGTTCCACTCGGTAATCGCCTCGATGCCTACAACGCTCCAGCCAATTGTTACCGCCGCGTTCACTAGCCCGAGCCTCGCGAGCAGGTCATCTATAAATGTTGCCTTACCAGCAACCCATATTCCCTGCCAGAAGTCTATTACTATGAGTACCTTTACGCCTTCATAACCCTTGAGCAGCTCCTTTCCGCTCTGTAGTGTAGACTCTATCGACCTGATGAGGTTTTCGGCTTCACCGGTCTTGTTGAAGATCAAGCCAACGGTGTATATGTCGTTGTATACGTCGTTAATGCTCCTGGCCGATCCGAGGTACACGACCGTTAAGTTGTACGCTTCAAACGCTTCAAGTAGTTGCCTGTGAGCCCCCCTATCAGCCAGTATGAGGTCTGGATTTAACTCTAGGATTTTTTCAACACTTATGGTGCTCCACCAGTAACCGCCGACTTCAACTACGCCGCGCGACTTCAATCTTTCCCCAATATCCATGTACCAGCTACTAAGGGAGAAGCTATCGGCCCCTACAACGCTACTTTCCACGCCTAGCGATGCCAGTATTTCCGTTATAGATGGTGCTAGCGAAACCACTCTACGAGGATAGGCCGTTAACGTAACGCTACGCCCTAAGGCATCGATTACCTGCTGCTCGGCAAGTGCCGGTAAACCACTTAGAACTACGAAAATCGCCATGAAGAGGCACATTTGCTTGGACAAGTTGTCCAACGTATCACCGGGTGTGAGTATTACCGAGCTGGGTTTATAAACTTATACCCCGGGGCTGGAGCTACGCGAGACGCGACTTCTTGATACTACTTGACGTCAAAGGAGAGTACAAGGGTACCCTTATCGAAGAGCAATAGTGCCTGGTATGTTTTACCGGTGGTGAAGTATGCGCGGGGAATGTCTACTACCACGTGCGCGGTGGCCCCTGAAAGCAGTACCTTGCCGTTTACTAAACCATATATAGTCGCGCTCTGCACTACTTCACCGTGACTATTTATCACCGCCGTTGAAGAAGAGTTTACTACTAGGGTTTCCCCTTCAGCATAGATACGCATTTGTACCAGCTCCACGGGTTCTCCCCGTTCATTACTAACAGTTATCACTAACCTCATCCACTGGGTGGAGTTGTAGGCTACACTATAGACTTCAACACCACCGTTAAGTACTGGCACCTTCCTCAGCTCGCTGATCACGTGTAAATATAGGAAAAGCGATGCTGATACCACGACGAGAAACGCAACACTCGCTATGGTAACGAGCACTGGGTATTCAAGTCCCACCACGACCACTCTTCATCATTTAAATCTCCACCTACTAGACTTATATACGTGCTCGTAGCCCGGGCAAACCCACGTCATGGCAGTTCACCGCGTAGCTTCTCCCTTGACATGATCGATACCAAGAAGGTAGCGGTCGCTCCTGACCATTTAAGATCAGTAGTGAGTTGTCTGGTGACTTTCATTTTTTACTTGAACGCGCCTTGTGCTTACTACTAACTTCTCATCGCGCTTGATCCGCTACACTGCGAACTCTACCGTAGCTTTGAAGCTGTTTTAGTTAGAGCGAAGAAAAAATAGGGCTTCTACTTAGGCCACACAATGCTCGCCGTAAACGAGTACGTGCCGAGATCCGTGAGGATCGCGCCGTCGACTGCCAGGGTGCCGGGAGGTATAGGCCTATTGACTGAGTTCACCTCTACAAGGATGTCTACTGAGCTTCCCGCCACTACTTTCGAGGAATTGTTGCTGTTAAAGTAGGGTGTTACGACCTGTTTAATCGTGACGTCTGCGTTGCCTACGTTCTTGACGGACAGCACGAGCGCGCCTTTTACACAATTACCGCCATTATCTAGTTCCTCGCATATGAATGTCGGCATACCCAGTACTTGTAATACGCCTGCCCTGCCCGCTTGTGGCGCGAACCACCAAAACCACGCAAGTAACACCAGTCCAGCGGCTATGATGCCAATGGTAACTATTATTGCTAGCACAGGTGCGCTTAGGTCTCCTCTCATCCTCCCCATCCATACCACCCATTTTCATATTTATATTTAGGTCTTTATAAATATTTACAACATTTACAACATATACTAAGGCGCTTGAACGGGTCCTCGAGCCCGCGAAATACCCTCCTGAAAGAGTCCCAGTAGCATCTTGCCGCGATTATTTAAATGTCCTGGCAGGCCACCCATTAGCCAAAACTCTAACGAGGGAAGGTAATACCAAGACTTATATACTGTAAAGGCATTAAGATACTTGTGTAAACGGGCTTACCGGTGATGCCTGTGATTCCGTCAACACCTCATAATGTAATGTACTCACCATGATATCGGTGTTCACATGAATGTCGGGGACTTATCTACCCTAAAGTCCCACTTACAGGAATTCCTGGTAAAGAAGGTTCCCGGCATGTTGAGCTTCCTAAACATGCTTTGTACGCTGATACACAGGGTAGACTGCATAACCCTCTTCTTAACGTCTCCCAGTAAGCTCTACTTAGTTATACTAACCCATTACCGCGGAGACACCGTTACAGCTGATTACACATTCACGTTAATGTTCTTAAACCCACTAGTCGCTTACTTAAAGGCACCTGAACTAGCACAACAACTACTAGAGTACGTAAAGACGGGCAGAGATAACGAGTTCATTGAAATCGTGATGAAAGTCTTGGTTAAAGGGGTGTCAGCTTGACTCACACTAACCGGTTCTCGGCAGATACCACCACTTTAAACCCTCCTATAACAGTTATTAAGGAGCCCCTGTTTTTTGAGGGGTGAGTAAGTGGGTTAAAGGTAAAAGGTAATTAGTTTATGTATTACTCATTGGTAGCGATATCTAGAAGGTGCAGGGTGTTCGGCACGTGAGTAGCCACTTTGAAGAAAAGACGTTTACTACTGGGATAGAGAGCTTAGATAGGCTTATCGGTGCTATACGCGCACCCTACACTATTCTCGTAGCCGGGCATCCAGGCGCGGGGAAGACCACTCTCGCGTCAACTATATGCTACCACAATGCCCTCAAGGGGAGGAAGTGTCTGTACGTAACGTTTTACGAGGACAAGGACAAGCTTTATAGTTACATGAAGAAGCTTGGAATGCCGCTTTCGGAGGTTGAATCCAAGGGGTTAATGAGGTTTCTCAAGCTCCCCGCCATCCACGACGTTGACAGCGTAGTAGATGTGCTAAACAAGAACGTCATAGAAGGCTTTGACTTAATAGTAATAGACTCGATAACCGTGCTCCTAGAAGCCGTGAAGGACCACACGGAAAAGAGGGCCTGGCTACTAAACTACTTTTACCAGCTACCTATACTAGTTAACGGGCTACTAGTACTCGTATCCGAACTACCATTCGGAGAGGAAAGGCTGGGGCTGGGCTCAATAGAGTTCGTCGTTGACGCGATACTAATACTAAAGCACAGAGTGGAAGACCGCTTGTTGTTGAGGTTGCTAGAAATAAGGAAAGCCCGCGGTGCGCCAATACACGTAGCTGAAGTACCATTTACAATAGCTGAAGGTAGGGGTCTACTAGTATACACGCAACCAGTGCTAGAGGAGCTACCCCCCGAAAGGGAAGCAATCGAGCTGACGTGTAGTGCGTTGAGGAGCCGAGTTGGACACGTCCACAAAGACTTCTTCATAAACATATTCTACCCGCCCGAGACCGTTTACGGTGAAAGGGCCTTGATAATGCTACTAGCTCAAGCAATTAAGTACAACCTAAAAATACTCGTTGTAAGCTACATTTCATCACCAGAACTATTGAGGGAGCTACTTCTATGGATTCTCGAAGAGCGCGGACTCAGCCGCGATGTCGTAGAGAAGGTTATCGATAGGTACCTAGTTTTCAGGGGAATAAACCCGTTTGCCTACAACGTGCACGAACTCGTAATGAAAGAACTAGCGCTGGTGGAGGAGGTTAAACCGGATATAGTGGTGTTTCACGGCGTGCAGGTAGTGGAAGTCCCCATCTACCACTTTAAGGAACTGTACAAGCAGGTACTTTACCTCAAGTCAAGAGGTATAGGCATTGTTAGGGTGGGTAGCTGTATAAACGACGTAGTCTGCGACAGCGTAGCATCTATAGCCGATTTAACGCTCAAAGTGAAACGAGAATACAGGGAAAAACACGTAGACACCAGAGTGATAGTGCTCAGGAGATTTCACCCACCATCAATAATAACTGGTGAGGAGGACTTAGAGTGCTTCGAGGAGAACATTAACACGATAGTACAAGAGGTCTCCAAGCAGGCTTAGAACGGTGTAATAGTTAACAGGTACTTGGATACCGTGTAGAGGACTAGCATCGACACCAACGCTCTATAGCAGTACACCACCGACCCGCCTCGGACCTTACCTACGAATAGTGAAGTGAAGAGCAGGGATAGGAGGGACAGCGTGCTGAGCAGGCCGTATATCCTTGGATCATAAGCAAACACTATCGTGGAGGCCCCCAGAGGCCCCGCTACCCGGATTAAACCGGCTATGTACTCGTAGACCTTGTCAATGAACGCTAAGAACCCGCCAATTACTGCCGAGAGCCCCACCATCAATACTTCGAGCGTCCTGGCTAGGCTCTTTACCCTCGAGAAAAGCACGTTAAGCCTTTCATAGCTAGAAGAAAAGGCCCGCATCATGTCAGGGGTAGATCCGAGCCTCAGCATTACAACCAGGGTCTCTATGAACGATGCGTGGTACGTGCTCGGGGCTCTGGATATTATGGCTTTTTTAAGGGGCTCAGACAGGTATCCAGCCAGTATGCTCCTAGTAAGCCTTACTACCCCCTTGCTGTACTTTCTCGAAGACCTCTCTAAGACCAGTGCAATGTTTTCACCGGTAGTTGCCGCCAAGGATACGGCATCAGACGCCATTCTAACGAATGCGTCGTACAGGCCTACACGTCTTAGAGCCCTTTCCGCGACTATGAGGGGAGGAGTTAGTAAACCCAGCACTATGAGTGAAAGCGTGTACTCACTTAGCTGAGGGAGTTGCACCGGTGCCTCAGCCACGTGAGAAAACATTGCGTAGATCAGCAGTGCGAATGAGGCGCCTAGGGAAACCGCCGAAACGGCTAAGAGTGTGCCGGGCGGCCTCATAACCAGGCTTGAGGGGTAGAAACTGGTGATGAGGGCGTAGAGCAGGAAGAAGAGGAAGCACTGCATACTGAGCGTCAAGCCGAGTACAGCCAGCAAGTTACCGCCTATTACGGGTACCAAGGCTGCTACTATCACCGGGATGAAGAGGTACGCGAAAAGCGCCGAGCCCACTATTATAGTAAACTTCTCGGAAAGGCCGGCCACCTTGGACTCGAACCACGAGTATACGCTGTCAAAAACCCTTTCCACCACGTTCCTCACATCGCTCATGGATATGGCCGCGAGCACGACTCTCCTAAAGAGCTCCCTGATTTTCTCGGAGGGGTGATTGGTGCAGACCATGTCCATTGCCGATAAGAAGGATACGGATGTTAAGGTAGCCACCTTCCTCGCGAACCTGACCTCTCTTGCGGATGCTGGTAGCGCAGTACTACCCTCTATAACAGTGAACATGTCGTATAGCGGTAGCTTCAACGACGCCATTACCCGAAAGAGTATGAGCAGGTACGGTAGTTCCACTTCAATATCGGTTTTCCTCTGAGAAGCCCATAAACCAACTAAGATTCTAGGCATGAAGTAGAGGAAGAGAGAGGTCGTGGTAGCGATTAACGCCAATATGATGAACTCCACTCTAGGGTGGGAGACGAGCGTGCACGTTACAGCGTGGCTTGTGAACAGCAGGGTAAGTGCTATCGAGAGCTGGAAGAAAAACCTAGAAGCCCTTAAACCGCGCGAGCTAAGCCCCTTACCAGTTCTTAGCAGGTTCTCGACCATTAGCCTGCGGTTTTGTTCTTCGAACTTCTCAAATATGGATGAACCGGCTAGGAGTGCTAGGAGCGCAGGTGCTGGAGACGCATAGACAGCTATGTGGTATAGTCCGGTGGTGCTAACTAGTACAAGGTAGATTACGAGCACCGGTACGGTTGCGATCATGCTAAGCATAAGGGGGCTATCTACGCCTTTGGACGTGGCAACTACCACCCGCATCTCCCACGTGAATTGCTAGTTTAAGTGGTAAGCGGTGCTACCACACCTCCACAATGCTTACGCATGCTACCAGCTAATAACCATGTTTATCGAGCTGGTTGGGGGCATATTCCTCACGCGTGAGTGTACGAGCGGAGCTTCCCCTCCAGCCTTCTGTACAGGATTTCTGGTAGTTCCTTGTATGTGGGTGTTTCAAGCGTGGGATCCCTTTCCAGCGCCTCTCTATAGGTCTCTTTAATGGTTTCCACCATTGCCTGGTACTCTCTTTCAAGGACCTCTTTTGGTACCCTGTGAGCAAGGACTATTCTATCGATGAACCTAAATGCTCTTATTGGGTTCTCTATTTGCGTGTTCATGACGATCTTGTCGGTTTTCGGATCATAAATGAACAGGGGCACCGTGATGTTCTCTTCCACGATATGAACTTCATGTCTAAAAGTCCGCTTACCGCCCCTTTCAAATACGTTTGTTTTAACGAACACGTTAAGAAGCTTTAGGACTTGCGGATCCACGGATATCGGTGGCGATACCAACCTGAGAAGGGCGGCTTCAGGGCTTTCCGCGTGAAAAGTTGTATTGTGCGTCACTATTAGTCCACCCGATATGGTGTACATGTGGGGAGCGGGCACTTCCACATCGTAGAGTGCCGAGTCCTTTTCAACTACTT
>Ga0209394_1000362_pt1 | contig 36975 bp, 34 predicted proteins | sample JNZ201metaG_FD_184122 | JGI IMG/M metagenome (GOLD analysis project Ga0209394, IMG submission 184122) | Hot spring microbial communities from Jinze hot spring, China to study Microbial Dark Matter (Phase II) - JNZ 20120812A (SPAdes) (version 3) ...
AGCATGATTAGAGAATTTGACGTGTTAATATTAAAATATCTTAAACATTGTTGTAGAATATGTTCAAAATTAAGGATTGACTATTTAGTTATAGATAGTTAGAAGTTCATGAATTATGCAAGCATACTCAAAATATAAGTACTTACCTGAATAACTTATGAATTGGAGAGAAACTATATATCTATCAAAGACTGTATATCTTAGAATCCTAAATACCCTACAGAAATCTTAAATAGAGCTTAAGTTATAGGATTAGGATAAATCATTTGCGTAATTTAATTCTTTTTCGTATTTCCACTCATTAAACAATACGATTAAAATACTCATTATAGCCTTTCCCTTACTCCTTATAAATTTAGATATAAGAATTTAAAGCTAAGTTATAATGCGAAAACATAGCTAGATTTAAATATGAGTAGGTTAGGGTAATTTGTGAGTAATAATGCTTTAGAGCTAGGTAGAATTATATTCATACCTAATATGGATATATACGGGTTTAATATAAGAATAACTGATAAAGTTGGGGTGGAGGTAAATATATTAGCTACTCTTAAGAAGTATAGAGTCAACATAATCTATGCTTTAATATCCATATCACCTCAAAATATTAGCCAGAAACTTGGAGTATTTATATGTAATTTTACAGGTTTAGATGTTAAACCTGTAAATATTCTTGATGAAATCAAGAATATTGATGGTGTTATAGATGCTGAGATCATACAGCCTATTAAGAAAGGATTTATCATTGATGATAGACATTTCCCACTATTTTTAGGCGGAGTTAGGACTGTAGTTTTTAGACAATTTATAGTTGAAGGATTACTGAAGAGGTTAAGGGAGCAGTATGGTTCAGCCTTTGATATAATACTCTACCATCAAGGCTTCGAGACAGGTAAAGTAACATACAAATACTTTAAGGAGAACTATTGTCTAGGCAGTATTGAGGAGTTTATAAAAGCTGATACTGCAATTGCAAAGGCGGTAGGCTGGTATGAGCTAATCATTGAAAAAATAGATTTAAAGAATAGAGAAGCAAAAGTTATATTAAAAGATTCTTTTGAATGTGTAATGTTTAAAGATTCAAAAACACCTAAATCCAGCTTTACTAGAGGATTTCTAGCGGGATTGTTTACAGAAATATTTAGAGTGAAAGCCCAAGCATACGAGACTAAATGTATAGCTATAGGAGACCCTTACTGTGAATTCCAAGTAAAAGTGGAACAGTAACATTATAGATACTAGTAGCTTAAGCGTCAGATTTTATTATTAGTGATTCTTAACTAATAATAAAATCTAAAGTAGCTTAAGATTACCTGTTACTCTATCTAAAACATTATCTAATGCAGGACCTATACCTACTGCTGTTATTGTTCCAGGTTTAAGCTGTGTTAAGCCAGCATCTTCAATAATAGCTATAGGTAATCCTTCATTTTCGGCTTTTCTCACCACATCTAAAAGCTCATCTAAACTATTAGCTTTCAAAACAATTTTCCTTTGACCCTCAGAAAGCCAAGTATCAACCAATTCAGGATTTCTACGTTTAGCCTCAAGAAATGCTGCTAGAGATGCATGAGCTACCTGTACTGCAATCTTTCCCTTACCCATATCAAGATCAGCTCGTACAACTATAACCTGCTTCATAATATTACTCCAATATCTAGAAGCTATTAAGCCTTACTCAAATAAAGTAAACACAATTAAGATTATGTTTCAGTTAGATTTATTAAGTCTATTAAATTATGATTTCTATGAGTGAACAGACTGGAAATGTTAAGGTTGTTGTAGTTTTCCCTACAAGAAATGAAGAGAAAACAATAACCACATGTATTGAAGCTGCTAAGAAGAGTAAGTATAATCCTTTAGTTCTAGTTGTTAATGGACATTCAACAGATCATACTCGCGAATTAGCTGAAAAATCCGGAGCTGAAGTAGTTTTAACATCTAAACGTATGCATCCAGGGAAAGGATTAGCTATGAAGACAGGTATTGCGGAGGCTCTTAAGAAGAATCCAGACGTAATTGTTTTTCTAGATGCTGATATTGAAAATCTAACACATGAATGGATTGATAAACTTGTTGACTGTATTACTGTTGAGGGTTATGATATAGCTAGAGGAGCATACTTTAGAGCACCGCAAGATGCACCTGTAACAAAACTTGTTGCTAAGAGGCTATTATGGATATTTTTCCCTGAAATCTCACATTTCGAACAGCCTCTTACAGGCGAGGTAGCGGCTAAAGCTGAAGTCTGGAAAACACTTCTTGAAAAGAATTTACCTGATGGATGGGGTATAGATGTTGCAATTCTTATTGAAACTGAAATGATGGGCTATCGAATTAAGGAGGTATTCTTAGGGTTTAAACAGCATCGCTCATACCGCTCCTATATTGAGGATGTTGGAAAACTTGGAAGAATGAGTGAACAAGTTGCAGCTACAATAATTAAGCTTGCGAAGAAATATGGAAGAATTGATAATGTAGATGTAATACCAACATGATTAACTAGAAAACAAAGTAAGCTAATCATAAATGAGTATTAAAAACACCACGTTAGAATAAGCTTTACATCTACCTCTACATGTCCTGTCGGCTTCAGATGCTTTGCACCGTTTTCACGCCTCTATTGCCGGACTTCATTTTATCTATTCTTTACTTTCTACATGATATTGATTATTAGTAATACTTATCCAATTTAATAAGTCATGTATGCTATATTATCTCCTAGCATGCTCTAATAGCTTCCTACATTTACGCTATGTTTCTAATAGAGTTTCTAAGCATCTCATTTACTCTCTACAATATCTTGTATCTATTAACCTTAATCCTCATCTAAAGCTATAGCTCCCTAAGATTTTAATGGATTCATATCTATCTTCCTAAACTTATTTATCCTTACAAATAGCTTCTTAGAAAACTATGATCAAATAATGCTTTAAAACCTACTTAAACATCTAGTATGAATGTTATACCAAGAATCTTAACCTAATGGAATCTTACTTCTCTCAAATATTCCAGGATTCCTACTAAGTACCTAATTAAACAAACAATAAAATGTTTAAAATGGATTAAAATAGAAACATAGGAACTATTATGTTTTAAGTTACAGGTATTCTATAGCTAGTTTACACTATGTTTTAAAGTTGATCGTATAATGTAGTTTTTCCTTCTACATATTGGAAGAAGGAATAGAGCTTTATGAGTAGCGCCTGAGTAGAAGTAGGTTTTAACATTACGTATTTTAAGCCGATCATTGATGTCCTCGATAGTTAAAGATGCTGGATCATATTTTTTCGATCCTATAATAAAGTTGCAAGCATAACCAAACGATGGTATCCATACATTGTATTCACGAACTATAGGGAATACTGAATTAATATTTTGAAGTATAAAGTCATATGTTTCCTCGTAGTAGAATGAATTACCAGCTTGTGTAACCATTAAACCATCATCAGTTAAGACTTTATAAACCTCTCTATAGAATTGACCAGTATATAGCTCACGAGCTATTTCCGGACCATAGGGATCTGTAAGGTCTATAACTACTACATCAAATATGTTATTAGTTACCTTTACATATTCCTTACCATCCATAATTATTTTTTCAGCCCGACTATCTTTAAATGATCCCTGATGCATAACTTCAAGATCTCTTTCAGCATAGTTAACAAGTTCACCATCTATATCAACCATAACAGCTCTACTAACTGTTGAATGTTTAAGAACTTCCCTTAATGTTGCTCCTTCACCACCACCTATAATTAAGATGTTTCTAGGTTCTACATGGGTAGTCATTATGGGATGAGTAAGCGATTCATGATATATGTATTCATCAGCTTCAGTTGACTGAACAAGATCATCAAGTACTAAGGCTCTTCCATACTCGTCAAACTCTACTATAATTAGATTCTGATATTTTGTTTTGACGTTAGTAATAACTCTCCTTAATTTCATCATTAATGCAGTACCTTCCGAAACAGATTGTAGTAGTACAACTGGTCTAGGTAACACCATATAAACCCTAACTAAAAACTATTATTTAAACTATTCTCAAAACATTAGGGCTCTGTGAACTTTAGACATGATAAGTATATATGGTTAATGGCTTAAGTTCATAAAGCCAGTATTAGAATGAAGCAATTCAATAATGGTTTAAGCCTGCTAAAATTTTCCACCTATAAATTCTACAATGCTTTATAAGTCTATATGATAACAAATCAGAAATTCATCCAATGGAAGAGATTATACTGATTCTAGAAGCTGTAAATTAGTAAAGCTAATTACTCTACTTAAGGGTGGGATAGCTATAATGTTAGCCATTATAGTAGTTCATGAACTTTATACTTTACCCTCTATGAATTAGCCTGGAACTTTACTGTAATGTCGATAGAGAATTCCTTAAGGATTTCATATGATCCTAAAGAAGGAAATAGAATTTAACATAACAGTAAACTACTACATGAATATATGAAGTTTCCAAACTACTATTAGTAAGCATCTCCTAAATAATTCTACTTAGTGTAGCTATAGATTCTACCATTCTGCATTTATTATCTTATGATATTCTTGAAGAGATATAACTGTGTAATCCTTAATACTTAGTCCTTTAACAAGTTCTTTTGCAACGCTTACTGTAGTTATTACTGGAATAGCCATCTCCACAGCTTTTCTTCTAATCGTATACTCATCCATCATCACATTTTCATACTCCTCGATTTTTTCAGTAGCTGGAATATTGATTACTAGATCTATTTTCCTATTGATTATATAGCTTAGAATATTTGGTTCTTTTTTCTCGCTAACTTTGTAAAGTGTCTTTACAGGTATTCCCCTACTTCTGAAATAGAATGCTGTTCCAGGAGTGCAGTATATCTTATATCCTAATCTTTGAAGTTCTTTAACTATTGGTAGCATTTCTTCTTTAAGCTCATCGGTTCCTACACTTACAAGTATGGAGCCTTTAGGATTGGGTATTTTTAAGCCAACAGCTTGTGAAGCCTTCATTAACGCTTCATGAAGACTCCATCCTATACATGCAACTTCACCTGTGGACTTCATTTCAACACCTAGAATAGGATCTGCACCATCAATCTGCATGAAGGAGAATTGTGGAGCCTTAACACCAACATATGGTATAGTAGGATCACTAACTCCACTAATGCTTAAACCTAGAATAGCTTTTGCAGCATACTTCATAAGATTTACTCCCTTAACTTTAGATACGAAAGGCATTGATCTTGAAGCTCTAAGATTACATTCAATAACGTAAACTACATCGTCCTTCACTAAATACTGAATATTAAAAGGCCCCTTAACATTTAGTGCTTTAACAATTCTATACGTATACTCCTTAACCTTATCTATTAACTTCTTGGAGAGTCTTTGGGGAGGAATAACCATTATAGCATCACCGGAATGTATACCTGCAGGCTCAATATGTTCGATGATAGCTCCTATAATAGTATTTACACCATCAGAGACGCCATCAACCTCAACCTCCATAGCGTTTGTTATGAATTTACTAATAACAACAGGATACTCTCTAGAAATCTTAGCTGCTCTATAGAGATAACTTTCAAGCTGCTTTGAGTTCCAAGCAACCTTCATAGCAGTACCGCTTAAAACATAGGATGGCCTAACAAGAACAGGATAGCCGATTTTGGAGGAAAATTCTTTAGCCTCATTTATAGAGGTAAACTTAGCCCATGGAGGCTGAGGAATACTTAAAGAATCTAGGAGAGCACTAAATTTAGCTCTATCCTCAGCCCTATCAACATCCTCTCCACGAGTTCCAAGAATTTTAATACCTGCTTCAGCAAGCTTAGGAGCGAGATTATTAGCAGTTTGACCGCCAACACATGCTACAATACCTAGGGGATTCTCCTTCTCATAGATGTCTAAAACTCTTTCAAAAGTTAACTCTTCAAAGTATAATTTATCACTCATATCATAGTCTGTTGAAACTGTTTCAGGATTACAATTAATAACGATAACCTCATCTATACCTAGATCTTTAAGAGCCCAAACCATATTCATAGTGCACCAGTCAAACTCTACTGAGCTACCAATACGATAGGTACCAGCACCTAACACTATGATTTTCCTATACTTTTTAAATTCAATATCGTCCTCAGATCCGCCGTAAGTTAAGTATAGATAGTTTGTTTTAGCAGGCCATTCAGCAGCTAAAGTATCGATTTGTTTAACAACGGGGGTAATACCATGCTTCTTTCTTAAACTTCTAACTTCAAACTCACTTAAACCAGTAATCTCACCAATCTGCTTATCTGAGAATCCTAGCCTCTTAGCTTCATGAACAACTTTAATAGCCTCTATACTGTTCATATCTCTTATTCTTCTAAGCTTCTCTTCAATATCAACTATGTTTTTAAGCTTCCAGATAAACCATGAATCAATCCATGTAAGCCTACTAATTCTCTCAACGCTTAAACCCATTTTTAAAGCTTTAATAATTGTGAAGAGTATTTCATCAGTTGGATTGGAGAGTTCATGTTCAATAAGCTCTATAGAGTGAGGTGAAGCATCAATAGTTAAACCATTAAATCCTAAGTCAAGCATACGTATAGCCTTCTGAATAGCCTCCTCGAAACATCTACCAATAGCCATAACTTCACCGACAGATTTCATTTGAGTTCTTAAGCGTCGATCAGCCATTTCAAACTTTGATAAATCCCATCTTGGAACTTTAACAACAACATAGTCAAGAGAGGGTTCAAAACATGCAGTTGTAATATTTGTAACTTTATTTAGAAGCTCAGGTAGAGTGTAGCCTATAGCAAGCTTAGCAGCCATATAGGCTAGAGGATAACCAGTAGCTTTAGAAGCTAAAGCAGAAGATCTTGAAAGTCTTGGATTAATCTCAATAACATAGTATTTCTCTGAGGTGGGATCTAATGCAAGCTGAACATTACACTCCCCAACAACTCCACATGCTCTAGTGGCTTTAATTGATATATCTCTAAGTAGATAGTACTCCCTATTATTAAGAGTTTGGGAGGGAGCAATAACAATATTATCACCTGTATGAACTCTCATTCCCAACATATTCTCCATATTACATACTGTAATACAGTTATCATTATAATCCCTCATAACCTCATACTCGATCTGCTTCCACCACCCAACATACTCCTCAATTAAAACCTGACCAATAAGACTATTAGCAATCCCTCTTCTAACAATTTCATCAAGCTCATAGGCGTTATAAGCAACACCTCCACCTCTACCTCCAAGATTATAGGCAACCCTAACAATAACGGGATATCCTATCTCTTCAGCAGCTTCTAAAGCATCCTTAACATTCCAAGCAGCCTTACTTTTAGGCATCAGTATACCATGCTTAAACATTGTTTCCCTAAACAGTTCACGATTAGAGGCTATATTAATACTTTCAATAGATGTACCTAAAACCTTAACATTATATCTATCAAGAACACCACTCCTATAAAGCTCAAACCCACAGTTTAGAGCTGTCTGACCGCCAAACCCAAGTAGAATACCGTCAGGACGCTCCTTCTCAATAATCTTCTCAACAAAACTAGCTACTACAGGAACAAGATAAACCTTATCAGCCATTTTAGGATCTGTTTGAATAGTAGCAATATTAGGATTAACAAGAATAGTTTCAATACCCTCCTCCCTTAATGCTTTAAGGGCCTGGGAACCTGAATAATCAAACTCTCCACATTCACCTATTTTTAGACTTCCAGATCCAAGTATAAGAGCTCTACGAATCCACTCGAACTTTGACATCATAAATACATGAGAAAAAAGTATAAAAACTTAATGTACTATATGAAACAACACCTAAATAGTTAATGTATTAAACGTAATAGTTAATACCATAGAAATAATTCATCAATTCATAACTCAGTAAATATCTTAATTCTAAATAAGAACTTAAATACTAATAGCTGTACTGATGAGTTATTCTCATTCTAAACAATAGGCTTCATTCATGATGCCCTTCACGAATATCTTAATACTTAAGCTAAACGTAATTATTAAATTCTCTATTTTAAACTTTAATTATGAATACTTCAAAGTTTGAAGATGATCTTGAAGATATCCTGGATAAATTAAAAAACAGAATAGATAATAAAGCCTTAAATGAACTGGATAGAATTAGGAGGAAGCTAGTGGAGCTTTATTTAAGAGGTATTGTTAAAACAAATCATTCAGTTATGGAGTTTATAGTTTCATGGTTTCTATTGAAGAAAGGCTATGAAAAGGTTGATGTTGAGCTAAATGTTGCTAGCGATCTAGTATGTGATGTATATGGTGTAAGAGGGGACTCCTCAATAATTGTGGAGGTTGAAACCGGATTTACACCTCCAGAACATAGCTTAGACCCTATAACATACAATAAAGTAAGAGTTATAAGTAAAATTACTAGGTATAGCCACTACGCAGATAAATTCAGCTTAGCAGTACCACCATACTATCTAATACTGGAAATACCATTATGCTTTGTAAAGCCTCCATCAGCAAGAAAACTAGATGAAATTATTAGAGTGAAAAAATTATGCGATATTTACTATAGAAATCCACCAGTAACTATAGAACAAATAAAATATGCTAAACTACATACAATAATCATAATAAACGTCGATGATTTAGAAGTAGAGGAAGCAGATCCTGAAAGCTATCTAGATGTTGTTCTAAACAGGTATTTCAGTATTAGCTAGATAACTACTACAGTTATAAAATTACAGTACTTTACGAGGTCGCTAGAAAATTCACTTAGAAAAGTCATTACGAAACCATTTAAATCTTATCTGGAGCTTAGCAATTTAAGTAGGAGCTTATTAGGCTTCTTCTCTTAAGTTTAGGGTTAGTGGGCTTAGTTAATGATGTGTTTGTACTGAATATTATTTATATGTATTTGTTGCTGATATAAATAGATGGATATACTGTTAAGTATAGATATTACTTAACAGCATTAAAAGGCTTAAAATGGATGGAAATAGAAGTATGAAGGACAAATACTTAATACTTTTCTAAGAAAATGCTATTAGTAAGTTTTGATAGGATTGCTATTAATAGTATAACTACCATTAAGGCTAGGAGAAACTGGTTAGATATTAGTAAGAATGTTAAGGATGCAAAGATATATGTAGTTATATTATGTGAAGTCCTACTGTTAAGCGTTCAGATAAGGCCTAGAAATGAACATGACTTCAAACACTTCATAACTTCAGAAGATTTAAAGGTTAAACATAGTAGATCTATAAGGTTACGAGGACTTAACAACAATACTAAGAGATAGGAGTTTACCTTAAGTGTAAAGGAATAAAGCAACATAGATGTTAATCTGAGGAATAGGAGAGAAGCTTAAATGTTTAAGACTATATGGACTCAATAGGGAAGATATAAGAAAACGAGAAACACTACTGAAAGATTCTTCGTATAAATAAAATATTCAGAGAATAACAATAAGATATAAGAGAGCTAACATCAATATTCCTAGCATTCATACAAATAGCGTAATAATATACCTGAAGGTTTTGCAGTAAGTTTAGAAGTAACATAGAATTCCTTAAGTGAAATCTAGTTTAAGCTATTTACCTTGTTAAACCCAATATTTTCCTTGCCTCATTTGGTGTTGCATTCTCCCTTCCTGTTACTTCGTATATCAGCATTTTCACCTTCTCTACTAGTTCAGCATTACTCTTCGCTAATACACCCTTTCTAAGATATAAATTGTCTTCTAATCCTACCCTTACATGTCCACCCATTATAGCTGCTGTAATACATAATGGAAACTCATATCTTCCAGCTGCACATACAGACCATGTGTATCCACAATCTCCAAAAAGTCTATCTGCTGTTCGTTTTAGGTGTACTAGGTCTTCTACTGTTGCGCCAATCCCACCGAGAATGCCCATAACAAACTGTATATGTAATGGAGGTTTTAAAACACCATCACTAAGCAGCTGGTAAGCATTATATAAGTGTGAAACATCATAGCATTCAAGCTCGGGTTTAGTTCCATTTTCATACATTACCTTACAGAAATGCTCTAAATCAGCAAAAGTATTCTTGAATACGTAGTCCTTAGTCATTTCAAGATAGGGCTTTTCCCATGAATATTTCCACTCCCTAATCCTAGCAACATATGGATACAATGCGAAATTCATTGACCCCATGTTGAAGGAAGCCATTTCAGGCTTAAGTTCTGGAACAACTTTAATTCTCTCCTCAGCAGTCATACCGAAACCTCCACCAGTTGTTATACAGATAATAACGTCAGATCTACATTTAATACTAGATACAACTTCACGGAAAAAATCTAAATTTGAAGTTGGCTTACCATTACTTGGATCTCTAACATGAATATGAACAATAGCAGCTCCAGCATCAGCAGCCTTAACAGCTTCATCAGCTATTTGCTTAGGAGTAATAGGTAGATAGGGAGTCATAGTAGGAGTATGAATGGAGCCTGTAATAGCAGCAGTAATAATAACTTTATCCATCATATCACATCTATACATATGCATAATTTAAATCTTACCATATTAAGAATGTTAACTCTAAGGTTTTGTTTAACTGTTCCTACTTGTACTGATATAATTGCAGTTATAAATTTTAGGAGAGACATTAAATAACTATCTCTCTGGATGGAGCCTGGATGATGAGTGAATTTAGCTTAATCTAACTGATTCATATGGTTTAGCTCTATACATGGAACATTTCTGGATTAGCTCTAACTTCATTAATGAAGTCTTCTACTAAAAGGTTAAGATCACTATATTTAGGTTTCCAGTTTAGCTCTCTTTCCAATCTACTACAATCCATATTTTTCGGCCAAGACTTTACGACTTCCACAGCTAAAGGATCAGGTCTAAATTCTATACGTACATTCCTAACATATTTATTAACAACATCAGCAATCTCCCTAGCTGTTGGACTTGGAGTTAAGCCTGATACATTATATATTCTACTTTTAAGTCTTGAAATGTTTTCCAACGCTACTATAGCTAGATTAGCTACATCCTTAATATAAATTATTGGAAGACAAGCATCTTCAGGCACGTTAACCACATAGTCTTCTCCCTGAGCAGCTTTCTGAATTATAAGTGTGGAGTAGGCTGAGAAGCCACCATCTCTTCTTCCAGGCCCTATAACTGATCCATATCTAAAAGCAGCAAAACCTATATTATATCTTCTGTAAAACCATAAACCAAGCATTTCACCATATTGCTTAGAAATACCATATAGAGTTTCAGGTATTGTATATGTATCCTCTCTTACAAATTCAGAAATATTTGATCCATAAACAGCAGCACTACTTGCAAATATGATAGCTTCAATACCTAGCTCCTTAGCAGTATTAAACACGTTCCAGGTACCTTCAAAGTTTACCTTAAACCCTTGATATGGATTCCTTTCAGCAGCTGCTGAAAGCAAAGCAGCATAATGCATAATAGCATTAACCTTGTACTTCTTTATAGTTTCAACAAGTAAAACATTATCAGTAACATCACCTTGAACTATAACAACATCATTTCTAATATCTCTAATAAGATTGTCGTTTACTACCACATCATAAATTACAACATTATAACCTGCTTTAACAAGACTTCGAGCTATATGAGACCCTATAAATCCGGAACCCCCAGTAATTAAAACCGTCCACATGGAAACACCAGTACAATACTACTAGCATACTTAAAAATCTACTAGCTATTGTAAGTGTAGGCTTAAAGAATTGATATTTACTATTTAAACAAGCTTTCAGATTATGTTTCGATAGTTACTCATGAATAAACAGTATCAACAATTACTCTCTACAGTTTAAGTAGAGATGTATAGCTAAATGCTAGTATGAATGTTTGATAATATCTATAGGTGGAAGTTAACCAGTAGTATGGATTGGTGAAGTAGGCTTTGATAAAGCTTGAAGCTAATAACAGCTAATATTGTTTACTTATATTTTAATGTAATGATTGTTAATTGTATTGGCTTAATTATATTAGATTAACATTATGAGACTGGTGAAAAGCTGATTAATTACTGGGAGTTAGTAGTAGATAGAGATTAGTAGAGCCATATTATTAACTAGATAAGATTTAGTATTGTCTGTTATGAAATCTAAACTTCTTTAATATAGTTTAAGAATTTAGAGAAAATCCATGAGGTGTCGTATGGTCCTGGAGAGGCTTCAGGATGGTATTGAACAGACAGTATTGGCTTGCTGATATGTTTAAGACCCTCAACAGTTCCATCATCAACATTTCTAAACCATGTTTTTAACTCTGTGTTTTCAAGTGTTTTTTCATTTACAGCATATCCATGGTTTTGACTTGTAATATAGCATTTCCCAGTTTCAACATCTATACATGGCTTATTTTGTCCTCGATGACCATACTTAAGCTTGAAGGTATCAGCATTCAATGCTAAAGCTATTATTTGATTACCTAAACATATTCCTAAAATAGGTAAATCTGTTTCATCAATTATTCTTCTAATAGTTTTTATAGTGACTTCACATCGCTTCGGATTTCCAGGTCCATTACTTATAACGATTCCATGAGGATTATATGATAGTATCTCATCAATACTGTAGCTATACGGAACCCTAACAACTCTAAATCCATTAAGTATGAGTTGACGTATAATATTAAGCTTAACCCCACAGTCAATAAGCACTATATTCTTACCTCTACCATATATTATGGGCTTCTTAACGCTTACTTCTTCAACAAAGTTTATTGATTCATAAGATTTAGAGTTTTTTAGAAGTTTAAAGCCATTTTCAGGATCGTCAAAAACCATGGCCCCCATCATAACACCCTCAACTCTAAGTTTCTTCGTTAAATATCTAGTATCGATACCTGAGATTCCAGGTATACCTTCCATGTATAGCCAATCATTAAAACTCATGGTGGAAGTCCAGTGAGATGGATTTAGACAAAGCTCATGAATTACAACTCCCTGAACCTTTATCGATTCAGACTCAAAAAACATTGGGAAGCCATACCTATCAATCATACTGTATGATGGAACACCATAGTTACCTATTAATGGATAGGTAAAACATAGTATCTGCCCTTTATATGATGGATCTGTTAAAGACTCCGTATACCCAATCATACCTGTAGTGAAAACAAGTTCCCCAACAGTATTTTTAGGATACCCAATAGAAAAACCCTTAAAAACTGAGCTGTCTTCAAGTATGAGCCAAGCGTTCTTAGGATTCTCCGTAGAACCCTTCATATCTTTTTGAATAGCCATATTTAAACCTTTCTACTGAGATAGATATATTTACAACGTAACTGAAACTACATAATAATACAGAATAGTTATATGTAGAACAGATAAAATATTTAAGATTCTGCATAAACTCTAAATGTGGAATTATGTCTCTTAAGATACCTAAAGTATTAACTATGGATAGCTTTAATTTTAATAATAAGTATGTTCTAGTAAGAATTGATATCAATTCACCTATAGATCCTGAATCGAAAATCATATTGGATGATGCAAGATTTAGGGAGCATGCTAAAACAATAAGAGAACTTATTGAGGGGGAGGCACGCATCACGTTAACATCACATCAGGGAAGACCTGGAGATCCTGACTTCACATCTCTAAATGGACATGCAGAACTCTTATCATCGATTTTAGGAGTAGAAGTAAAGTTTATTGATGATGTATGCGGTCCAGCTGCAAGAGAAGCGATAAGAAAGCTTAATCCATCAGAGGTTTTACTACTTGAAAATGTAAGATTCCATTCTGAGGAACTTCTTGAAAGAAAACCTGAACTCCAGGCTAAAACATATCTAGTATCTAAACTTACACCATTATTCAACTACTTTATACTTGATGCCTTCGCTACAGCTCATAGATCACAACCATCAATAGTTGGATTCCCACTAACACTAAAATCATGCGCTGGAAGAATTATGGAGGCTGAAATCGAGGCCTTAAGGAAAATCTACGGTGAAAAGGAGGGAAGGGTATTCATACTGGGAGGAAGCAAGATCCGCGACTCATTAAAAATAATGGAGAATCTACTAGTAAACAAAGTAGCTGATAAAATACTTCTAACAGGTCTACTAGCACTTGTATTCCTATATGCTAAAGATGTAAGGCTAAATAGTCAAGTTGTTGAAGTCATAAAGGAGAAGGGGCTTATGGGGGAAATACCTAAAGCAAGGGAACTACTAAGAAAATACAGTGAGTATATTAAGATGCCGATTGATGGAGCCATAGAGGTTGATGGAAGAAGAGTTGAGGGAGACATAGAGTCTTTAAAGGGGAGAATAATGGATATTGGAGTTGGAACCATTAATTTATATAGGGAGGAAATTAAGAATGCAAATACTATAATTATAAGAGGACCTGCAGGAGTTATAGAGAAGGATGAGTTTAGAATAGGAAGTGAGAAAATAGTTAAAGCAGCTATTGAAAGTGGAGCATACATAATCTTCGGGGGAGGACATATGAGAGCTATAGTAGATAATATTACAGTAAGCTTTCATGGACATATGAGTACAGGCGGTGGAGCTTTACTAACATTTCTTTCAGGAGAGCCGCTTCCAGGATTAGAGGCACTGGCAATTTCAGCTCAGAAATATTTAAATAGTTTATAAGTAGTGGTTATTATGGTGTATTTTCCGGAGCCAACATATACTATAGCTTACCTTTTTAGAAGACTTCTAATACCAATAGATGGTTCTGAACAATCCCTTAAAGCATTAAAACTAGCTGTAGATTTTGCATTAAGATACGGATCAAAAATAACAGCTCTCTACATAGCTTATGAGGGACAGAATGAATTGTACATAGAAGACATTAAGAGGAAAATATTGGAGGTAAGTCAAAGAGAAGGAGTGGATATAGAGTGTAAAATTAGATACTTTAACCCTATGAAAAGCTCAATTGTAAAGGAGATAGTAAGGGAGAGTATTGACGGCCCATATGATGCGGTAATTATAGGTTCACAGGGAGTAGGAGGATTAGGAGGAGAAATAGTTATGGGGGAGGCTGCAATACATGCAGTAATATTTATACCTAAAACAATAGTAATAGTACGTTAAACATTATTAACTGTGGAGTATACATAAAGTCTTCACTGCTTCGGTAAGAACCTCTATACTCTTAATGTAGTCGCTAATTTTTACGTACTCATTTTCAGTATGGCTTAATCTTGAATTGCCAGGACCATATGAAACCGAGGGAACACTCATAGACCTAGCATAAACATTTAAGTCACCAGTACCTGTTTTTCTAATAAGCTTTACAGGTCTACCAAGTATTTTAACTATAGCTCTACTGAAAGCTTTAACTATGGGTGAGTCTAAACTAATTTCGTAGGGTTCAACAAGATCATCATAGGATAACTTAACATCCAATCCACTATCTACTACGTATTCCTCAATAATCCTAGAAATTAGCATCATACAATTATTAACACTATAATTGGATGGAATTCTTACATCAATATATGCTTTACAACTACTAGGTACAATATTATGTGATTTACCTCCACTTATCCTAGTTAAACATACAGCTACAGAATTAGATGATGCCTTCTCAAATTCAAGTTTTAGCTTTAAGTATATATTAAATAGCTCCTCTATAGCATTCTTATAAGCCCATGGAGCACTTGAATGCCCACCTTGACCAGTACTGCAGAATATTTTAACTCCAATCTTACCCCTATACCCTACTGTAAGCCCATATAGATTACTTGGCTCACCAAATACTGCATAGTTAGCTTTAATATTACTCTTAATTATTTCACTTATACCTTTACCATAACCCTCCTCATCAACTACAGCTGCAACAATTACATTCCCTCTAATATCTTTAAGCTTTGAAGCTGCAATTACTAGTGCTGCTAGAGAGGCTTTAGCATCAACTACACCCCTACCATAAAGAAACTCGCCATTGAAAGTTACTGGTAGCTTTCCAGGTACAGTATCCATATGTCCACAAAACAGAATTGTAGGAGAGCTTGAACCAACTTCACCAATAACGTTACCAGCATTATCAATCCTAACATTTTCAAAACCATTCTCCAACATAAACTTTTCAATATATTTAGAAACTTCGAGCTCGTAACCACTTGGACTATACATCTCAACAATATCTCTAAGAAACTTTACATAGTCCACTATTTCACCAGCTAGTTAAACACTATAGGATTTTACTACTTCACTAAGAGCTTTAACTACTCTACTTGCCTGCTCCTCGCTAATTATGAGTGGGGGTAGAAGCCTAATAGTATTGATTCCAGAATATAAGGGTATAACACCTTTCTTAATGGTTTCAAGCAGTATTCTATATATGTTAATTTTCATCTCAATACCGATCATTAATCCAATACCTCTAACCTCTCTAATAATTTTACTTTCATCTTGAAGTTTCTGAAGCATATTTTTAAGCTTACTACCAACTCGCTCAGCATTTTCAACTAGGTTTTCTTCAGCTATAATGTTTAGAACAGTCTTACCGGCCGCGCATGCTATTGGATTCCCGCCGAAAGTACTTGAATGCTCACCTATCTTAAACACATTCATAACATCACTTCTAGCAACAGTTACGCCTAAAGGAATTCCGCCTCCAATTCCCTTAGCAATACACATAATATCAGGGTCTATATTGAAATGTTGGTGGCTCCATAGTTTACCTGTCCTACCTAAACCTGCTTGAACCTCATCTACAATTAGGAGGGAACCATGCTTATACGTTAATTCTCTTAAAGACTTAATAAATTCGTAGGAGGATATATGAATACCGCTTTCACCTTGAACAGGTTCAACAATAACTGCAGCAGTATTATCTGTAATCTTACTTTCAAAATCCTTAACGTCATTGTATCTAGCAAATTTAACATGAGGATATAGAAGATGTTCAAATGGCTTCCTATACTTTGAATTCCAAGTTAATGAGAGGGAGCCTAAAGTTTTTCCATGATAGCTTCCAGTAAAGGCTATAAACTCCCTTCTACCAGTGTATTTAGCAGCTAGCTTAATTGCACATTCAATAGATTCAGCTCCACTATTTGATAGGAAAACTCTATCTAACCCTTTAGGAGTATACTTTACAAGTGTTTCTAGAAATTCTACTCTAGCATCATTATATAGGGAGCAGTGACATATCATTAGTTTTTCACATTGATTTTTAATGGCTTCAACAACTTTAGGATGACAGTGACCAACTATAGCTACACCATAGCCAGCCATACAGTCAATATACTCCCTACCTTCAGAATCCCATATTAATACACCTCTACCCTTAACAGCAATTACTGGAAATCTTTGATAAACCCCTGCAAGAATTCTATCCTCACCTATTATCACATAATCACCGTTCCGGAGATGCCGTTAATAGCCTTAGTTACAGGATTACTAGTGTATCCTGAAGCAATAATAGCTTTTCCAACACCCATTTTAACAGCATTAGCTGCAACCATAACTTTTCTATTCATTCCGAAACCTATAGATTTTAATGTAGAATCAATATCTTGAATCCTAATTACATCAGCTTTCTTACCGTTAATTATTACTCCCTCAACATCAGTAAGGAATATAAGGGATGATGCCTTAATAGATGAAGCTATACTTGAAGCTACACTATCAGCATCAACATTAAGAAACTCATAATCTAAACTCATAGCAACAGGAGCTATTACAGGTATGTATCCATTACCAACAAGCATATTGAGAACACCTACATTTACCAATTCTATCTTGCCACTATAATCACCGTTTATAGCAACCATTCTACCTCTTTCATCAACAATTATAAGTTTCTTCTTACGCTTAGCTATTAGAAGACTTAGATCAACACCGCATAGACCTATAGTTTTTAATCCATACTTAGCTAGTGATAGAACAACACTCTTATTTATTAATCCAGCCATTACCATAAGATATATTTTAATATCCTCACCATCAGTATAGCGACTCCTAATACCCTCAGGTGAAACAACAAAAACCTGTTTCTTACCTATTTTCTCAGCTATTTTCGTAACTTCATCTCCACCACCATGAACTATTACAATACCCTCACTAATACTCTTTAAATCCTCAGCAATATTGCTGAGATTATTTAGTAGCTCACCGCCTATTTTAACAACTATCATTAAACCACCTAGATTGGATGAATAGATGGGATTTTAAGCCCTTTTCCCTCATCAACTCCAATCATGATATTCATGTTTTGAACCGCTTGACCTGCAGCTCCCTTCATTAAGTTATCTATTGCAGAGAAAACAACAATCCTACCTATTCTCTCATCAACTTCAAACCCGATATCACAGTAGTTTGATCCAATAACATATTTAGGATCTGGAAGCTTCTGTAAGCCTTTTGAATCTTTGATAAGCCTTATGAATGAGCAATCCCTATAGAATCTCCTATAGGCTCTCCATAAATCGATTTCCTGAATTCTTTTTAGAGTGAAGAGATGACATGTTGATAATATACCTCTAACAAGATCTACTGCATGGGGAGTCATAGCTACATTAACATTACTGTTTAATATTAAGCTTAGTTCCTGCTCAATTTCAGCTATATGTCTATGCGATGTGGGCTTATATGGTCTTACAACACCACAACGTTCAGAATGATGGGAATATATTGAGGATGATGAACCTGCACCTGAGGAACCTATTTTAACATCTACAATTATTCTAGAGGTATCAATGAATTCCGTTTTAATAAGTGGTGCAAGTGCAAGTATTACGCTTGTAGCCATACATCCAGGATTAGCTACTAGTCTTGCTTTAGCTATTTCACTTCTATGTATTTCAGGTAGCCCATATACTGATTCACTGAGAAGATTAGGATATGGATGTTTCCATCCATACCATTTCTCGTAGGCATTAGGATCTTTAAGTCTAAAATCAGCACTTAAATCAATAACTCTTAAGCCAAGCTCAAGAAGTCTAGGTATAATCTTAACTGATGAACCGTGGGGAACAGCTGTGAAGACAATATCGCACCTCTTAGATATATTATCTAGATCTACATCTGTAAATCTTAAATCTGTTAGCCCCCTTAGATTTGGATGAACTCTAAAAACATATTCTCCCTTAAACCTACGTGAAGTAACAACTGTAACATTTAAATCTTCACGTAGTAGTAAAAGTCTTAAAAGCTCTCCTCCAACATATCCTGAACCACCTACTACTCCAATATTCATATTATCTACCTCTTTAAATCGGCTAGATAATCAACAATTCGTCCAGCAACATCAACACCTGACGCTTCACTTACACCTTTAAACTCAACATTAGCATTAACTTCATGTACAAGCAAACCACGATCGCTCTCCATACAGTCAATACCTAAAACCCCTCCACCCATAGCCTCAGCAACCCTACAAGCTAAATCTTCAAGCTCACTTGTTAAATCACATTTCTCAGCTCTACCACCTCTAGCAATATTTGTACGCCACTCACCATTCGTAGAGTATCTATACTCAGCAGCAATAGGCTCTAATCCAACTGTAACAATACGTATATCTCTAGGGGGACGCTTAACAAATTCTTGAATATAAAATATTTCATGTAAGGGATTATGAAGCTCACTCTTCAACTCAATAACCGACTTAGCAGTTTCAAAATCCTTAACGAGAGATACTAGTCTACCCCAACTACCAAATATCGGCTTTATTACAGCATAGTAGTTAAATATTTCTAAAGCCTTTAATGCTGATTCTGGATGAAGTGCAATTATAGTTTTAGGAGTAGGTATACTGCATGATTTAAGCTTTAAAGTTGTTAAAAGCTTATTACCACATATCATAGATACATTAAAGCTATTAATAACTTTAACATTCATGTTTTCAAGTATAGCTGTTAAATATAGTCCACGGAAATAGCTAATACATCTCTGAAACACTACATCAGCTAAATTAATATTTGAAGATGATAAATCTAAAACTAGGTTTTTAGCATCTATAGGCTTAATGCTTAATCCTCTTCTTGAAGCTGCTTCAAGTATTTTCTTCTCCTCCCATCTTATTACATCATATACTAACGCTATATCCACTCGGAGACATAGTTTAAAGTAGATATTATAGATTATGTATTGCATAGGACTACTCTTAAAGGGGTAAGTTCTACATGTAACTTAAATCTAGAAGCTACTCCTCACTTATAGCGTCTTCCTAAGACTTTATGAAGCTCTAGGAATCTTATAAATACTATTCGCCCCAGTCCTCACCTTCAATTTCGGTAGGCTTAATTACTACTTCACCATTACTTATTGATTCAATCTCATATGGAGAACCGCAGTCAGGACATGTTACAATTTCGCCTATTACTGCATCTTCAGGTATGTTTACTTCACCCTCACATTGAAGACATAAAGCCTTCATCAACATCACCTCTAAAACACTATTTCAGAGTGGCTTTAAACATTACTAGTGGAAAACTTAACGAATTCTTCACTCTTAAAGTAGGCAATGTAACAGTTTAGCAACATGTGTTGAGTATAGAATACTATAAACGCTAAACCATAAACAGTTCAGATACGTTTACAAGACTTAGTGGTAAGCAAATTATGAAATATTAAAGCTCAATATTATACACTTACATCATCAATACTGAAAACTACAATATTTAATGAAAACCAACTTCTAAGATATGATGATTGATACTTCATAGGATCTTAATAGAATGATGTGGCTTCACCTTAAAGACTTAAGCTATAACAATAGCAATGCTAACCCATAAACCACCAGTAAAGTCCAATTGCAGAAGATATTAACATTAATAGTAGTGTAAATTACTGATTAGCTTTAATGTTGTCTTAATACTATTAAGGTATTTGTATGTGTAATACCGTTTAAAGATCTAACTTCATCTATAACCTTATTAAGGTATGCTATATCAGGACCAGATACGAGAACAGCTATATCAAACTGTCCTGTAACCTCGTAAACCCATTCAACGCCTTTAATATTTCTTATTTCTTGAGCTATTTTAGGATTTGGTATTGCAGGAGTTGATGAAATGAGAATCAATGCTTTAACACTCGGCTCAGAAATTTCAACGGTAAATCTTTTAATAATTCCTGAATTTATTAACTTCCTAATTCTCTTCCTAACAGCTCCTTCAGATAAATTAAGCTGCTTAGCAATATCAACAAACGATGTTCTTGAATCCTTTTTTAATATTTCAATTATCTTTCTATCCTTATTATCAACACTCATCATTATAATTGAAAATACGAGTATAAAAAGCTATATGTTGTGGTTAAGACTTGTTAACTTAAGCATGTTTTATCACCTCTATTTTGGCTTTGTGTTTCTATGAATTCCTTAGCTTTTATTTTCCTGTTAATCCATGTTTCGTTCAGTATGTATATTATTGATTTTATAAGCATTAATACATGTTCACCATCACATCTATCCTTCATGCATGGTATATAGTTATCGAATAGCTTAGTTCTATCCTTAACATACTGTATTATTCCCTCCATTAGTTCTAACCTCTAAACTATATAATTCATGTTTTAATTTTAATATTCTACATGATGCTTTACAATAATGTGCTCCATCACTTAATACAACTATATTAGAACCATAGATAGCTCTAATTTTCTTAAGGAATGCTAGTGATGTAAGCATGTTTGCAACATCGCAAACCCATATGTAGAGAATCCTCCTCAATAATGGCTCAAACGCAGCATAAATAACCTTACTCTTAGAACCTACACCAATAATAGCATCATCAACCACAATCCTAACATCCCTCCTATCAAAATCAATAGAAGATTAAGATAAACCACGATAATATAGAATAACTCCTAATAACAATAAACTAAATATCCAAAGCCATCCTAGAAGAACGAAAACATATATAAGCAACATAAACAACTAGAGTAAATGGAGTTCTCCCCCTACAAGCTTAACAACTTTAACCATAATTCACCATAAATAAGGGAGAGAACTCCCAAATAAATCTGAAGTTAACAAAGCCGAGTAAGGAATGGAAAACTTGACGTATTGTAGCTTTCCTACTAAGTTAACAGGTTTAAAGTAAAGCTAATTAAACTTTTACGTTATTTTTATTTTAAGAATTTTTCGAATTTCATCAACTACAAGCATGACTAAGGGAGCTATAGCCATATAGGCAAAAATCTCTAAAGGTAATGGAACCGCTGAGAAAGCAATATTGATCGGTGTATAAATAACTATAAGCTGAAGTATTAATGATATTAGTAATGTAGGGATAAGCCATTTATTTCCAGGTAGTCTCCAAATATTAATATTCTCACTTCTAGAGGCCAAAGCTCTACCGAACTCTGAGAGCACTAAAGCTGTAAATGCAGCTGTCTGAGCAAATTGACGCCCGAAACTTAATAAACTAGAAAATAGCGTTATAACAAAGATACCTAAGATAGTGCCCATAGCTATGTAGTACATGAGCTTCCTTTTAGTTATGAATCTCTCTTTAGCTGATCTAGGAGGTTTTTCAAGTATTCCAGGTTCAGCAGGTTCGAAGCCTAATGCCACCGCTGGAAGAGCATCTGTTACAACGTTAATCCATAGCAGATGTACTGGTTTAAGAATTGCAGGTAATCTAAGCAACTCAGCACCGAAGACTGTAGCAACCTCACCTAAATTACATGTAAGTAGGTAGTTAATAGGTTTCTTGAGGTTTTCGAAGATAATCCTACCTTCCTTAATAGCCTCAACTATAGTTACAAAGTTATCGTCTAGCAATACTAATTGGGAAGCTTCTTTAGCAACTTCAGTTCCCTTAATACCCATTGCAATACCTATGTCAGCCATCTTAAGTGCTGGTGCATCATTAACCCCATCACCAGTCATAGCTACCCTATAACCTTTGCTTTTCAGTATTTTAACTATTCTAGCCTTATGCTCAGGTGTTACTCTTGCATAAACATTAATCTTATCCACTACATTAGCAAACTCACCGTCACTCATTGCCTCTAACTCTTTACCTTCAAGAATGTTTTCCTCACTAACATCTAGTCCAATCATCTTACTAATAGCCATAGCTGTTAGTTTATGATCGCCAGTAACCATTACAACCTTAATACCTGCTCTCCTACATACATCTACAGCTTCTTTAACACCTTCTCTAGGGGGATCGATAATACCTAAAACAGCTAGGAATGTTAGCTCCCTTTCTACATCTTCTACATTCTCAGGTATATAATCTATTAATTTATAAGCAACACCAAATGTTCTATAGCCGCTTGAGGCAAGCTCAGTTACATAATCAATAATACGTTTCCTAGTTTCAAAAGTTATATTATCCTCAGCTCCATTATTCCTTACCCTGCTTGAAATATCTAGGAGCATTTCAGGTGCACCTGAAGATATTACTAAGTACTTGCCGTCGGCTTCATGTATTGTTGTCTTTCTCTTCCTGAACCTGTCGAATGGAAAGACTTTAACAATCCCGTATTTCCCTACTGCTACCTTAACATTCTCATCACCTAACCCCTTATATGCAAGGGCTAGAGCAGCTCCTTCAGTTGGGGATCCTAAAACCTTCCATTGACCTTCCTCAAAAACTAGTTTAACATCTGGTACTGTATGGATGGCTAGGGATTCCAGTAATAGTTTAATGTCATCTTTATTATCTATGCCTTCAGTAAGTCTTAAATCGCCTTTCGGCTCGAAACCACTACCGGAAATCTCATATGTAGCATTCATCATTTTAATTACTTTAACGGTCATCTCGGCCTTAGTTATAGTACCAGTTTTATCACTGCAAATTATGTTGCAAGCACCTAACCCCTCAACAGCTGCTAACCTTCTAACTAATGCATTCTTAGAGGCCATTCTTCTAGCACCTACAGCAAGTATAGCTGTAGCAATAGCGGGTAGGCCTTCAGGCACAGCAGCTACACCTAAAGCTACTGCCAACATCAGAGCATCTAATATATCCATAGATTCCAGGATCATCATCATAACAAATACTATAACACATATACCTAGAATTATTGTACCTATTCTCTTACCGAATTCATCTAATTCTATTTCGAGAGGGGTTTTTTCCTCCTTAGCTTCAACAACCATTTTAGTAATCTTACCCAATTCAGTATTCATCCCAGTAGCAACTACAACAGCTTTACCCTTACCCTTAACAATGTAAGTACCGGTAAATAACATGTTTTTCCTATCACTAACCATGGTTTCAGGAGGTAGGGTTATGTTAGCGAGTTTAGCGATAGGAACTGATTCCCCTGTGAGTGATGATTCATCTACCTCTAAATTAACTGATTCTATAATTCTAGCATCCGCTGGTACTCTATCACCCTCACTAAGCATTAAAATATCGCCAGGAACCAATTCAGAAGCATCAATAACTTTCTCCTCACCACTTCTTAAAACCTTACAGGTTGGTGCTGCTAGCTTCTTTAAGGCTTCCAATGTTTTCTCAGCCCTAAACTCCTGGACAAAGCCCATTATAGCCATTATCATAACTATTATTAAGATTGCAGTAGCATCTATGACCTCACCCAATATTAATGAAATTACTGTTGCTATTAATAGTATGCCTACTAGAAAGTTAGTAAACTGTTTCACCAGTAATTTCAAAGGACTCTTTTTCTTAGCTACCAATTCATTACGACCATAAATACGAAGTCTTTCCTCAACATCTTTACTATTCAAACCCTCTAATCTACTATTAATCTTCTGAAACACTTCCTCAACGGTTTGGGAATGCCAAGACATAGTCATTAACAACACAAAGCCTAATAGAAAGTATTGGCTTAAAAGGATTATGTTATTTCCCCTAATGAATGTTGCTATTAGCTAGTTACATGTTACTCTAGATCTTCCCACGTATGTCTTCATGTAAGTTTAGGTTTCATTTAATGTAGAAAAGCTTTACTTCTCGCTACTTCATGTTTAAGCCTTGAGAAGCCTCTAAACTAGTTGTAGTATTCACATGTGGGCTCTGAGGTAGAACAATTCTTAGCAAGCGATTTAGATAAATCATAAAGAAATGCCTGCTCTAAACATCATTTTGTATGCCAAATATTTTACTAACAGTTGGAATAATTCCATTTATCTGGTTTATATGTCCTAGAAGTATAGTTAATAGTTCTCGGTATGAATCATTAAATGTTAAATCATTAAATCTGTAAACCATACTATACATTAGGTAATAATACAAGCAAAATAATATACATTACCATAATGATGGTTATTACTATGAATTGACATTAATTATATTGGCTACTGCATTACTGAGTTTAAGCTCATATTCCTTAAGGCTCTTAGCTAGATTGTTAAAGTATTCTTCATCTTCTACCAAAGCTTTAAGTCTTACATTAATGGCTTTACTTACTATTCCAGGAGATGGACCGCCAATAACGCTATGTAGATCTACAATGTAAACCGGATTAAGTATTTTTGAAACATCATCTATGCTTACATTAACTCCATATTTACTTAAAGCTTCTACTATCTCATCTGCTATTAAAGTATTTCTATCTCTAAGTATTGATCCAACTATTCTATGAGATTCCCTAAACGAAATACCGCTTCTAACTAGAAGATTTGCAAGCTCAGTTGCTGCTGACATACCTTTTCTAACAGTCTCAATCAACCTATCAGTATTAAACTTCATCTTTAAAACAGCATCAATCATTACATCTAGAGTTGATGAAACGATACTACATGCACTCCATAAATGCGGAGTTACTTCTTGAAGATCTAAATTGTAGCTTAGTGGTAGGGCTTTAAGTATTGTTAATATAGCTGTAAGATCTCCATAGATACTACCTGTTTTCGCTCTTACAAGCTCAGCAATAACTGGATTTCTTTTCTGAGGCATTATGCTACTTGTAGATACAAGTTCATCTGGAAGATTTATGAAGCCAAATTCTAGGGTATTCCATAAAATTATCTCCTCTGCAAAGCTACTTAGATTAGTCATAATTAAAGATAAGGTGAAGACTGCTTCAGCTATAAAGTCTCTTGAGGATACAGCATCTATAGAGTTCTCTACTAATCCGTTAAACCCTAGAAGCTCAGCAACTCTAAATCTATCTATGTTGAAGCTTGATGTTGCAAGTGCAGCAGCACCCATGGGACTAATATTAACCCTACTGTAAACCTCCTTAATACGGTCAATATCCCTCTTAAGCCTATCGTGATGAGCAAGTAAAAGATGAGATACGGTTATTGGCTGTGCATGTTGGAGATGAGTATATCCAGGCATTACAGCATCTATAAGTTCACAGCATCTCTTTAAAATAGCCTTTCTTAAACCTATAAGCTTGAAAGCTATATTTAATAGTTCACTACGTAAAGCCATTCTAATAGCTGTTGCAACCTGATCATTTCTACTCTTAGCAATATTAACATTACCTCCAATACTATAGCCAAGCTTACTGATAATGTAGGATTCAAGATTCATATGTATATCTTCAAGCATAGGGTCAAGCTTGAAGTCGGTAAGCTCATTAAGAACCTTTAAAATCTGGGAGGATTCATTCTCTTTCAGAATGTTTCTCTCAGTAAGCATTACTACATGTGCTTTAACGATATCGATAACATACTTCTTAATCTTTTCATCAGCTAAAATCGAAGAGGTATATTCAGCAATTTTTCCACTAGGCTTATCAATTATGATTCCGCCACGTAATATATCGTTTAGCGACATAAATTATGCTTTAAAAACTGATATGAAACTACTGATTGAAGGCCCCAAAGCTCTATAAATCCTTTAGCATAGGATTGATTAAATGTACTCCACTCCTCATATGTTGATAGCTTTAAGTCATATATTGAGTAGGGTGAAGATCTACCAACAACAGTAGCTAAGCCCTTAAATAGCTTAATTCTAACTTCACCATCAACTCTCTTCTGCGTCTCGTTTATGAAGGCTTCAAGATCAAGCCTTAACGGTTCAATCCAGAGACCAGTATAAACAAGATATGTCCACCACTGCTCAGTAATCTGTTTAAACATTATTTCATTTCTTGTTAAAACCATTTTCTCAAGGTCTTTATGAGCTTCAATAATGGTAAGTGCAGCTGGACATTCATAAACTTCCCTCGACTTAATTCCTACAAGTCTATCTTCGATATGATCAATTCTACCAATACCATGCCTACCAGCAATATTATTTAAATACTTTATTAACGAGACTGAATCCATAGATTCACCATTAATATCTACCGGTACACCATTCTTAAACCCTATGGTAATGTATTCAGGAGTATTTGGAGCTTTATCCGGGTTTACAGTCCATTCAAAAGCATCTTCCGGAGGCTCAACTTCAGGATTCTCTATTGGACCACACTCAATAGATCTACCCCAAAGATTCTGATCTATACTATATGGGTTAGTTTTAATCTTTACAGGAATACCCTTAAGTCTAGCATACTCTAACTCACTACTTCTCGTTAGACCCCACTCTCTAACTGGAGCTATGATTTTCATAGCTGGATTTAAAGCCTTTAAAGTAACCTCAAATCTTACCTGATCATTACCCTTACCAGTACAACCATGAGCTACAGCATCAGCATCTTCCTTAGCTGCTACTTCAATAAGTTTTGAGGCAATTAATGGTCTTGAAAGAGCACTACTAACAGGATACTTACCCTCATAAAGTGCATTAGCCTTAATAGCTGGATAAACATAGCCTTCAATAAACTCCATTCTTGCATCTATAGAGTAATGTCTTGAAGCACCTATCTTTAAAGCTTTAGCTTCAATTTCCTCTAAATCATCTCCTTGACCAACATCAACAGTTACAGTAATAACTTCAGCATTATACTTTTCCTGGAGCCACTTAATAGCTACAGAAGTATCTAAACCGCCAGAGTACGCTAGGACAACTCTCATATCCATCATGATGCTACAAATAGGAGCAATAAAAACCTAATGTAGCATATGAAACAGTTTTTAAGTATTAATGTATTAAACGTAATAAGTTAATACTTACCAGATAAGCTACTTCTTACCTCAATGATTTTCCTCTCTAAAACTTCATAGGCTCTTATAGCATCTACTCTATCAACTATTAGTATTGTATCAACATAGCATGATATTATCTGAGTTATATTTACTCCATTCCTAAGTAGGGTAGATGTAATATACGATATAACACCTGGTGTTGTAATTATTTCCTTGGGACTCATAAGGATAATAGCTGACTGATTATGAAAAACAGTAATTACATTGCTTTTACCGATTAAGCTGAAAACATCATCACATGCACGTTGATCAATAGCAATAGTGAATGTTTCAGCTCCCTGTGTTAACTGTAGAAATCTTAGACTAGTTATTCTCCTCATTAACTCATCAAGCTTACCTACAAGGCCTTCCTGTCTTACAGTTATTAAAGCAACATCGTTTTTAAGCTCTAAAACTGTGTTTGCAATAATACTTAAAATGCTTTTATCAAGCTCCTCCCCCTCCCTCCTTAAATCCTCAGAGCATCTTATTAAAGCCATTTTAATAGCTTCAAGCTTAACTTTCCTACCTCCAAGAATTCTTGAAACATCATTCTGAATTCTTGAAGCTAGAGCAGTATAATTTATAATATCCATTCTTAAACATTCCATTATACATGGACTATTATTAACAATCCTCCTTACAGCTTCAGCTATAGATACAACCATAAACGTTTAAGTTAAGCTAAGCTAGTATTTAAACTCCACGCATAAATACAACCTAAAACATAGTTAGACCAATTCTTCAACTACTAAATTGTGAAGAATCCGACATTACAGGATAGCTTACTAGCTATATAGGGTTAAAAGTAAAGTATAGATTATCTATACTACTTTAATACACTCCTATAACAGACATTTAAATAATTCATTATTTAGACTTCTATCCAATGTATATATGATTCCCAATATGCTTTACGACATATTAAGCTAGGAGATGTAATATATTGTAAATGTGTTTATCATTGATGTTGAAGTGAAATGGTTAAATTGGAGAAATAAGAATCTTGTTCAGCTTTAAGCGGATTGCTAAGTTATCTATTGTTATTTAGAGCCTACATAAATTTGGTATTGCTAACTATTGCAAGCTGAATTTCAACATAGCTAATCCTAGCTTTATAATGTCGCCGTCTTTAAGCTCCACCCTCTCAGTTATTAACTTATCATTTAGAAATGTTCCATTTGTACTTCCAAGATCTTCAATGTAGAATTTACCGTTTTCAAAGAGTATTTGGGCATGCTTCCTTGAAACGTAGGGATCATTTATTTTTATGTCAGGCTCAATACCTGGTACAGGTCTACCAATAATTATCTTGGATGATGCTATTAGAAACTCTAACCCTGCAACAACACCATCAACACCTACAAGCTTAGCAACAGGTAGCTGAACTGGAGTAACTTCAGCGATTTCCGGTTTAGTTAAGCCGCAGGCTTCACATATATCTATGTTTTCCGCATTGTCATGCCCACATGAAGGACATTTCCAATTCATAACTATCAAATTATTTTACTATTAGGGTTTATATAATTTATCTAGACTATTTTATACTGTGTAAAGTTAGGTCTAGTGGAGTTTAATACTTGCTCAATCTGGACTCTTAACTCGCTTATAGAGTTGAATCTTAGTGTAGGATTGGGATTTATAGCTTTTAAAATTGTTTTTTCAAGTTGTTCAGGTATTTGTTTATTTAGTTTCCTCGGCTGTGGTAGTGTATGTATCATTTTCCCCTGAAGGAGGAGTTTAGCTCTTTCTTCTAAGTGCTTACTACATAGAGGATACGTTAACATTTCATAGAGTACAAGTCCAAGCGAGTATATATCTGACTGTGGTAAAGCCCTACCCATCATCTGTTCGGGTGAAGCATATAAGGGTGTTGCCTGTACAGCTCTTCGTGAAGCATATACGGAGGAGCTGAAATCAACAATTTTTGTTAATAATCCTCCATTAACACTCTTAAACATTATGTTTTCAGGCTTAACATCTAAATGTAGTATTGGTGGACTTCTAGTATGAGCATATTCAAGAGCTTTACATATATCTAAAGCTATCTTTAAAGCTTCTTGAACTGTTAACGGTTTACCTCTACGCCTCAATAATGCTCTTAAGCTTCCCCCATCCATATACTCCATAACTATATATGGAGGATTAAGATTATACTTATCGTTACTATATGGAGGATCTATATGGACCTCTACTACTTTAGCTATGTTTTCATGATTTAGACTTAAAAGCATTAAAGCTTCTCTTTTAAAATCATCAATTAAACCCTTAATAGCGTAATCCTTCTTTAAAACCTTTACAGCATACGGTAAACCAGTATTTTTATCTCTAGCTAAATATACATGAGCAAAAGTTCCATCCCCAATCCATTTCTCAATAATGTAAACCCCTAAACTCCTACTAGGAATCTTAACAGTACTATTATTTACTCTACTTAAATCTTTATAGCTTAATCTTCCAGCTTGTTTTAACATCCAATTATCAATAGCCCCTAAACCAATAATTAGAATACATGATATAGCAATAACTAAAGCAAAAGTAGATATCCTTACAAGATCTAACGGTATAGTATTTAGGGCTAAATTATGGATAAAGTTTAGGAGTAAAACTGTAATTAGAATTATTGAGGAAGATTTTAGCGGAGACTTTACAGCTAGACATAACATAAAAAACAATAGGAATACAATTACTAAAGAAAAATACCAAGCAACTCCTAAAGAACTAATTAAGCCTAATAGAAACCAGTATGAAACAAAAACAATAGTTACAGAAACTATTGATGTAGATAATAGATAGGATAAGGGAAAACGATTCCAACCCAACATAATCGTAACAGCTATGGGTATTGGTAGAATTTGAATAAGAATAGAGCTTCTAAGTCCAAGTAGGAATATAGTAAATACACTTAACGAATATAAGGCTAAAATCAATGCTGCCATATTAATTGAAAATATTAAACGTGGACAAGTCTTAGGAGAAATAATATATAGAAACATTAAGAGAAGAAGAGAGATAGAAAAGGAGAAAAATAAGTAGGAATAGCTAGGAAACAGTATGTAGGATCCCTCCATAATAAACCCTATGATTAAAGCTGAACCAATAATAGAAGCAAATAAGAATGTGAAAGCAGCTAAAAGCTTCTTAGATAAAGTAGCTGCATGCTTCACCATACTGAAAATAAAGCGATAAAACTTAAATATGTATCCGCTAAAATTATAGATAAATAAATATTCAGATGTTAATCATAAAGTACTAGTATTGAACATTATAATGTATATGCATATTGAAGTCCCTATCGAAACCGTAGGGGAAGAAGCTAAAATCCACATTTACACTTCCAATATACTTCCAATCACCATTAATTCTTCTAGCCGGTATACCGTGACCTGGATAAAGAATATCGCCAGCCTCAACAATTCTCTTTAAACTTTCAGTAGCCTGCTTTTCATCCCAAAAAACTAGAAGAGGCCTACCTAGCTTAATACATTGAATATTTGTTAATGCATCACCTGCAAGAATAGCTCTACCAATAGGTAAATCAATAACAAGCGATAAGCTACCAGCAGTATGTCCAGGAACCTCCATAACCACTACATTCTCAGCAACTTTGTATCCGTTAGAAACTCTTCTTAAATCCATTTCCTCAAGAATATCAGTAATAAATCTTGGAGTTGCTAAATCATCATCTCTAGGAGATTTAGCATATATAAATTCAGCATCACCAACAATAACCTCCGAATCCCTAAACAAATCTATATTTAATACGTGATCTCCATGTAGATGTGATAGTACAATACAATCTATCAATTTAGGATTTAACTCTAACCTACGAAGACCCTCAATAAGCATTCTCCTCGTTGGAAGATGTCCAACATCAAACAGTATGTATTTATCTGATCTAACAAGAATTTGTGACGCTAATCCGAAAACATAGGCTGATGCGAGGGGCGACGATGTTGAAAAGCCGGGAACAATTAAATTTACTGATACAGAATTAACCATAATAAACTATTGAGTTAGGTATATTTAAACTTATAATAAAGTTGTGAATAGTAATGCTTAACTATTAAGATAGTAGAATTAATATTAACTGATTGCTACATTTCATGTTAAATTACGCTATTATTACAGTATGTTTAATCTATAGTTTAATATTTCAGTTTATGAGAATGTATAATTTCCTATTATTATTTCTCTAGCTTAGTAAAATCCTAAATCCAAGAGGGAAAATACTAATCATGCGTATGCCTATAAAGCCAACATAAACACGAACAAGTTAATATTATGCTTAACTTAGAATTAAGATTTGAAACATTAAACTAAATGTTAACATGCTTTAATACTACTCTCTAAGCTTCAGATATGGGAATACTATATTAACAGTTAAGTTAGATGTCTAACACAGTAGAAACTATTATAAACTTTATGGATAAGTTCTTTAGGGCTTATTGTCTCTTAATGTTGAAGTAGAGTTAGGAGTAAACTATGTAAGTACTAGTGGCGGGAGAATACCATTCATTATAAGGGTTAAAAGCGGGGAAACAGCACGTTTTAGAGCTCCTCTAAGTCTAGCTATAGCTATTGATGTTAGCGAATCTATGAGAGGACATAAACTTGAAATGGCTAAAGAAGCAGCTAAAAGAGCTATCAACTGTTTAGGGGAGAAGGATATTCTTAGTCTCTATGCTTTTTCAGGTCATGTTGAGCCAATAGCTGAAAACGTATATGTTACAAGTAAGGAATGGTTTAAATACCATATTGATATGCTGAAAATTCATGCTTTTACAAATCTATTTGAAGCTTTAAATAGAGCTTGGAGAGCAGCTTTAAAATCTCCTCAAAACTATGTTAGAAGGGTTTTACTACTTACTGATGGGCAGCCTACAGTTGGTGAGAGAAATATTGAGGTGTTTAGCCGTGAATCTGGAGAAGCGTTTAGTAATGGCGTATCTATAGTATGTTATGGTATTGGGGAAGATTATAATGAAAACATTCTATATACTATTGCTAGAAGTTCTAATGGAATATTTAGACATATTGATGATCCAAACCAAATTGTTGAACACTTTGTCTATGATGTTAGTCAAATGCTTTCAACAATAGCTAACAACACCACTCTAAGAATTATTCCAGTTCAGGGGGTTAAGGTAGCTATATATGGTAGAAACTACAATACTGTTGAAACTATAGCTGAAATCCCCATTGGAGGTATTGAAGCAAATACAGCTGTAGAAGTTTACGGTGAACTCTTTACACCTCCAAGAATTGAGGGAGTCTATAGATTAGCATCTATTGAGTTGGTATATAATGATATTATCTCCAACACGCAGAAAATACTTAGCAACATAGCTGAAATAAGGACTATATACACAGCAAACAGTGAACTACTATCTAAAGGGGTGAATAAAACAGTTATTGATAGGGTTCTAGCACTCATAAAAACAGAGGAGATAAGTCAAGCCATAGCTAGAGGAGATACTAAAACATTAACAGCTAAACTTGAGGAAATAGGTAAAACAGTAATGCTTGACCCAGCGAAAACCCAAATACTTAAAGGAATAGGTAAGATACTTGATGAATACAGTAAAACAAGAAGGCTGGATACTAAGGAGGCATTATATTTAACAATGGCTTTACAGCAAGGTAAAACACAAGTACTTCCAGAAAGGAACACTAAAGATAAATCTATCTAGCTAAAAACATGAAACCATCCATTAATAAGACTAATAGAAACATATTTTTTCTCTAATCCATATCTCTGATATGGCTTTGATAAATGTCTCATTGACCTTAAAGATGGGAGGTATAGGCCTTGCTTAACCATTCTAGGCTTAACAATTCTTTCACGGCTAAGCTTTAACCCTTTTAGCTTACATCTCCTACATCTATAACCCTGTCCTCTACCCATAGACTCCATTCTCCTACTACATATTGGACATCGTGGATTCCTATACTCAAAATCCTCAGCTAAACTTATAATTTTAATATATTCAATATTAATTACTGTTGGATTCTTAATAGTTCTCTTTCTAACTTCCCCTCCAACTTCAACGATATCACCGGGAACTAGTAGTAAGGCGGTTTTTCTAAGTCCTCCTGAAGGCCTATAAACAGCGCATCGTATCCTACATCCTTTAGATTCAATGTAGAAGTATACATGACCGCCAATACCTACTTCAGGCTTAGATGCAATAGTACCTACAATATAGCCTGTAGTATAGGCTTTAAGCCTACATGGATTAAGCTCAAAACGTAGATGTTCAGCTGTACCTTGATTTGAACGGAATATTATATATCTCTCATATGGCTCCATAATTCTAAGCATTTTAAAAGCTGATAATACGGCTTCAGCAGATTCACCTCTTATACCTAGAAGAACGGGATCAGGCCCTCTAGGAGTTATTAGAATTCTCCTCTTCTCATAATCATAATTATTGAATGTATAAGGCTTTGTAGCCTTATCCATTTCAACAACCGACTGGGGATCTATATTTCTAATTCTCTTACCAATATTTTCTTTAACTCTATATGCTAGAAGTTCATAGGTATGATCACTATTAAGAGTATTGCCGATAGCAGCAAGAGCACCTACAACACCTCTACAATCTCCTCTACAGCTATATTTCATATTATATTTTCTAATAATTTTAAAAGCCTCACTAATACTTACAATACTCCATAAAGCTCTAGAAGCAAAATCCATAGCTTCCGGTGGAATAGTTCCTAAATGCATTACAACACCATAATTAGAGTTAGAGTCTGAAAACTCTTTAACAATACTTAAAACAATGTTAAATACATTATCTGGATCACTACATTTAAACCTTAGTGCAACAGCACCATTACCTCTAGTTTTCCATGGAACACCCGGATTAAGCCTAATTAGATTTGGATAATCAATAAATACACAGTTTAAATCCAGAAGCTTCTCAACAATTAAAGCTGCAATATATGTTGTACACATGTACGTTCTAGAATCACAGTCATCTATTCCAACATGAACAATCACTTCAGAACCAGACATAGGTAACACTAAATTAGCTTATAGCAATGTATTCCTTAAGGCCTACTGGAAGAGGCCACATTGCTAATACTTCAAGGTTCAGTATAATCTGCCTTCTATTATTTAAGCCAAGAATTCTATATATAATTTCGATAATTCCAGGTTTAGGAGGTTCAATGTATCTTATAGGCGTATTTCTAGGTAATCCTGCAATCTCCCTTGCTTTTGCAATAGCATCATCAAGGCTTCCAACACCATCTATAAGACCTATCTCTAATGCCTGCCTCCCAGTAAATGGTTTACCACTAAAAACCTCATCAAGCCGGTTAATATCTATTTTACTACCTCTATAATTTAAAACTTCACTACTAAAAGTACTAAATGTTGAATTAACAATTTCCTGAAGAATAGCTATTTCACTACTAGTCATGTTACGATATGGGCTTCCAATATCTTTCAACATTCCAGACTTAAACGTATATACCTTAACACCTAGCTTATCAAGTAGATTACTAAATGTAACCACTACGGAAACAACACCTATAGAGCCTACTAGACTATCAGGCTCAGCATTAATATATTTAGTGGGTAGTGAAGCAAGGTAGGCTCCTGATGTACCATACTCTCTAATATGAACTATAACTATCTTCTTATCAGAAAGCTTTCTTACAGCTTCAAAAACATCTCTGGAAGCTACAGCACTACCACCTGGACTATTAACTAGTAGTATAACAGCTTTAGCTGAAGAATCATCTCCAACACTTTTAAAAACCTTAGATATATCTTCAGGATTTAATGTAGATCCGAAGACGTTAAGTAGTGATGAACTATAAGCAATACTTCCATCAAGCCTAATGACAGCAATATATTCTCTATTAGTTGAGAAAAAGTACTGCCGAGTAAAAACAGTTAAAGCTAAATATGCAGCAATAGATAGTCCAACTATAACAATCATTAACAAAGCCAATATCTTAACAGTTTCCCTCACCAATCCCACCATGAGAAACTATTAGGCAAGCTTATAAATTTATCATTATTTAGGTAATCAGTTAATTCAAATATGATTCCGTAATCCACTAATATATGATACTATATCCAGCAGTTCCAGAATATATAGATTTAAATAGACATGAATCGTAATAGGTATTGATGAAGAAACTTTATGCGTTTAGGGAGGTCAAGAAACTTATTGGCGTTACTACTAGGACTATTCAGAAGTGGAATAGAGAGGTAAAATAATGGTTGTTAGGACTGTTGATGGTAGAAGAAGGATTCCTGAGAGTTAGATTAAATGTATACTTGGTTTGAGGGAGGGGATCATAGTTGGATATGTTAGGGTGTTATCCTCAACCTGGAAAGACGGTCTTGAAAGGCAAATGTAAGCCATACTAAACTACGCTAGAGATAAAGATTATGGAGACATTAGGTGTGGACTGATGTCGGTTCAGGATTAAACGAGAATAGGAAGAACTTAGTGAAGTTTCTAGAGATAATTGCTGATAGAAGGGTTTCAAAAGTGACTGTAACTTATGAGAGTAGACTTATCAGATTTGGCTTTAAAACCTTGAGGAAGCTCTTCTCAGCCTTCAACATAGCCATAAAGGTTATAAACCATGAAGAAGAGTCCCTCAAGAGGAACTTCGTTAGAGACCTAATAACTATAGTCTTGCATTCTGCTGGAAAGCTCTATGGTTTAAAGGGCTATAAGTATAAGGAGCTATTAAAGATGTCGAACAGCTTGTACCAGGTTAGAGCATACAGTATCAAGCATGACTATGATGTTTAAGAGTTTCTTGAGGCATATAGGCTTATTCTGCAGAAAGCCGTGATGAGGTTTGAGTTAGAATTAAATGGATTGAGAAGATTGATAGAAAAGGTAGACGAAGGATCATGCCAGTAACCCCAAAGAATGGAGTATTCAAGCATCACTACCTAAGAAGCCTGTCATTAAGAGGTTTCTTAGGTAGGGGTAGGATCACTTAACGTTAACTTTCAGATTCAAGAGGAAAATTGAGTTAATGGAGAAGATTGCATGGAAT
>Ga0209394_1000365_pt1 | contig 36798 bp, 38 predicted proteins | sample JNZ201metaG_FD_184122 | JGI IMG/M metagenome (GOLD analysis project Ga0209394, IMG submission 184122) | Hot spring microbial communities from Jinze hot spring, China to study Microbial Dark Matter (Phase II) - JNZ 20120812A (SPAdes) (version 3) ...
ACGAGGAGATTCCATCCCACATAGTTGATTTAGCACTGAAGATGGGTGCAACCGATGTTGCCGCCAAGCTTACGGAATCCCAAAGAGTTATGATACGTTTCTCAAATAATGAGGTAACAATCTCAAATGCTTTCCTAGAGAACAGCGTAGACGTATTCCTCATGATTGAGAAGCATAGAGCCGCAACATCAATAAGCACGATATCCCTAAGAAGCATAGAGAAAGCCGTAAAGAATCTCATAGATGTGGCTAAGGCTACACCCCCAGCAGACATATATGCACCTCTACCTAAGGGGCCATTCACATACAACCCCAATTTAATAAGAGCCCCAAAAATACTGTTATCCCCAGACGAGCTGGCGGGGCATGTTGAATCCGCAATAAAGGGTGCACTGGAAGAGGGCGCTGAGAGGACCGCTGGGACACTAAGCGCCTTTAAGGGCAGGGTAATCCTAGCAACATCCGGAGATGTATACGCGATACAGGAGAAAACCGGAATAGAAATCTCCATTAGAGCATTTCTCTCAGAGTTCGCTACCGGGCATGCCGTGTCAATAGCCGGGAGGCTGAAGGACTTTAAGCCTGAGGAGGCTGGCAGAAGGGCTGGTGAAATAGCTAAGGCAGCCGCTAACCCGAAGCCCGGTGAGCCCGGAGAGTATATGGCTTTGCTTGGACCTATGGTATTCGCAGACCTCATTAATCAGGTTGGCATTTTATCCTCAGCCTTCCTAGTTGATGCTGGCCAATCCTTCCTAGCCGAGAAGATAGGTTTAGATGTGGCTTCAAAAAATCTTACCTTAATCGATGACCCAACAATCCCCGGCACTATCGGTGCGAGAGCCTTCGATGATGAGGGTGTTCCGACCAGAAAGAACGTTATAGTTGATAGCGGTATTCTGAAAACCTATCTCCATAATAGTATGACCGCTAAGAAGTTCGGCACTGAGACTACTGGTAATGCTGGAATAATCGTGCCCTATCCATGGAATCTTGTGGTTGAGCCGGGTAATAAGTCGTTTGAGGAGATGCTAGCTGAGGTTGACGACGGCATATATGTTACAAACGACTGGTATCTCAGATATCAAAACTATAGGACTGGTGACTTCTCAACAATACCAAGGGATGGAATGTTCAGGATTAAGCGCGGCAAGATTATCTCATCGATTAGGGAGCTCAGAATAAGTGATAACATGCTCAGAATATTGCAGAATATAGTTGGCTTGAGCAGAGAGCGCACATGGATAAGATGGTGGGAGGTTGAGGTTCCAACATTAACACCATACGCGCTAATAAGCAAACTAAATTTCACTAAGTCGAGAATGTAAAAATCTAAACTCACCAATATTTTTATTGAACAATGTCGCCCTACAAAGTTCTACCAAGAGAATTCTATGCTAGAAATCCAAAGACCGTCGCCATCGAGCTTTTAGGGAAAATCTTAGTAAGAAGGCTAGGAAATGCCCATCTTAAAGGAATCATAGTTGAGATGGAAGCATATTACGGTATAGATGACCCGGCATCACGTGTTAGGGAGGGAATGAAATAGTATAATATGCCAATGTGGGGTATACCTGGACTAGCATTCATTTATAATGTCCATAATAATTGGATGTTGAATGTTGTTGCGCATGAGCCGGATAGTGTTGGTGCTGTTCTTATAAGGGCGTTAGAGCCACTAAGCAGGATAGAGCTTATGATGGCGAATAGGCGAGTAAACAATATCATTAAGCTAACAAGCGGACCTGGGAGGCTAACAAGGGCTTTTAAAATCGATAAGGAGCTTAATTGCGTAGATTTAACTAGGAGCGAAAGCCCGCTATTTATTATGGATGGAGAGGTAGTTCATGAGATTGGCAGTTCTCATAGAATTGGTGTTAAGAGGGATTTAGATGAGGAATTGAGGTTTTATATTAGGGGTAATCCTTTCGTCTCAGTCTCTGAAAGAAGAATCAAACCTTCCAATCAACCTTAACATTCTCTGGCTTAATATATGCTTTGAATAGGCTAATTACTACAATTAGAAGCCATATTGGAGCCACGATGAAATAAAATATGGCGAATTCAAAGGGATTGAAATCGAAACGGAATTTTCTGGCAACTGTATAAAAGATTAGAGAGTATATTGTCAGGTTGCCCATTGCTATGAGGAAGCTTCTTAGCATTGGAAGCGCCGTAGATGTTAATGCCATCGGCGGAAGAAGAACGCTTGCTTTAGCGGATAGCAAAATCAGGGATACGTAGAGCGCCTTGAGAGATAAATCGTCTGGAATAAATAAGCTTACCAGAAAAAGGGGCAATGCGGGAAAAATAAAAAGCAGGGATGGTATCATAATTTCAGGATGTTTACAAACAATACTTTTAAGCAGTTTAAAATGCTCCTTAAACCAGAATGCTGCGCCAATCCCCCAGCGTCTCCTCTGATTAAACCATTCCCTCCATCCAGATGGAACCTTAGTATACACGGACACTTTATCTACAAACTTGAAACGGGCACCAGCAACAAACGATCTAGTAGCCAAATCCAAGTCTTCGCATATAACCCTTCTAAAGCCCCCAAGCTTTTCAAATACCTCCCTCCTAATGGCAAATGCCGCACCATTGACCCCTAAGCATCTGCCCATTTTATTGGAGAAGTACCAGTTCGTTAAATTGAAGCTTAAATAATCGTAACCTACAACTCTGGCTATAAAGGAGTCTTTTACAACCCCCTTCTTAATCTCAATTATCTCGGCATCCCTCATCTCCCTCGATATTGTTTCAAGAAAACTCTCTTTCCCGCCATCGATTAAAATGTCAGAGTCTAGGAAGAGAAATATTGTGCCCTTTGAATCTTTAACTATCTCATTTAGGACGTTTGCTTTTCCTTTTCTCTCACCATTAAATATGAAGTGAACATTATCCGTTGAGAAGACATCTGAGATTTTTATGCTCTTCTCGGTTGGCTCATCTATCACCACAAATATTTCCTTCTCCTTGTAAGGGTCTTTAAGAAGACATCTGAGAAGCGGCTCGAGAAAGTCTGACTCTCTGTAAACTGGAATAAATATGCTTATCGTCTCATTATTGAGCATATTGATTTCTCATTTTGCCCAAATAAGTATTTTTGAGTTACGATGTTCCCCGAATTAAATGCTTATATTATGAGAATGAGAATAAGAGAGATTAATGCTCTCCGCAAGACTAAATGGGGAATGATGCAAAATGATGTTTCCGGCGATAGAGCAGGCGGCAATAATTCTAGTGGGATGCCTTGCCTCAATAATCTGGTTCATAATAAATATTCTTCTTTGCGTGTGGGTTTATAGGGATGCTGAATCTAGGGGGATGAACGGTGTTCTATGGTTGATTGTTGTGTTAATCGGCGGAATAGTTGGCTTAATAGTATACTTAATTGTGAGGAAGGAGAAACCGCCCCCACCCCCACCGCCTAGGTTAGGATACTCTACGGAGTCTTCGCTTTCCAGAAGGTTTTGTCTACACTGTGGTAAAGAGGTTGATGCTGACGCAACATTCTGCCCTAACTGCGGTGGGAAACTCTAGCTGCAAATCAGCGGATAATATGCGCATCACACCATTAAATGGTTGACTACTATGGTTAGCGAAGATGAAGTAATTGAAACCTTAAATTGGCTTGGTAGAATGGTTTGCCACCAAAGGCCGGATAGAACGATAATAATTGGCGGTGTGAATCTCCCCGTATGTGCAAGGGATACCGGCATATATATTGGCTTGCTCATTGGCTATTTGCTGCTTCCAATGCGCGATAGGAAATCTCATGGTCCGCCAAACCTTTTCATCACACTCTCTATGGCACTACCTATGATATTGGATGCCCTAACGCAGCTCCTTGGGTTTAGGGTTAGCACAAACGATATTAGATTGGCGACTGGGCTGCTCTTCGGGACAGCCATGTCACCACTTCTAATTTACTCGCTTCCAATCTTACCATTGAGCCAGAGGTTACCATTAATACGCTCGGTGACACCTGAAAAGGTGGAGTTTGATTACGCCAGCTCATGGATTGGGGGAAGAGCTCTCGTTTTAGGCTCTTTAATGGATTTTGCAGTGTTCAGTCTTATCAAGATAATGGAGAGAGAGGAGAGACGAATATTCTATTGGCTAATAAGCCTACCAATAATGGCGTCGATGATTCTGCACGTCTTTGTATTGCCCATCTTCCTCATAATTTCTCTCTTAACTTATCTTGTTGCCAGATTTAGAAGAGGAGAAAACTTATTAGATTATAGTGATTAAAATAATGTTTACTGAGAGATTGCAAATATTTGAAGGCTAATTTGATGAATAGGCATGTGAAATCTAGGGGTCAAGGTTACGGTATAGGTGCACTAATAGTTTTCGCCATATCAATTGGTTTCGCAGCTATACTTTATGGTGGAGGAATCTTGATATTTGAGCCCTTAAACCTTGTAGCTTGGGCTCTCGGCCCTCTAGGAGCTTATACGGTTCTTTATGCTCTTAGGGTGAGGGGGGATTCCCTATACTATTTGTCTTGGGGCCTGATAATGCTCACTGTAGGGTTGGCTTCGGCCCTCTATAATGTGGTGAATGTAATCGTGCTGTTTGGCCTTCTAATTATTGCTCTTGCAGTTATAGGTTTACTCGCATATTGGAGGAGGAGATAGATGGGTGGAGAGGAGAGGTTAAGAAGAGTTCGTGAAGAGATGGGGTTAATGGAGAGGATACTCAGCTATATTCCCGGATATCGGGGATATAAGGAGAGAGAGTTACGTAGGGAAAGCGATAGGCTCGTTAGGATGGAAGCCGTTAATAGGCTTAGGGCCGCAAAGGATACTCTGCGAAAGAACCTCACAAACCCATATGTTATCCAGAGGATTTCCGGTGAAGATGCGTGGAGGATTGAAACATTAATGTCGCGGTTAGATAGGGTGGTTCAACGTATAGATAGGGCCGTGGCCGGCTACGCTGGAATGTTCGACTCAATCAAGGTTAGAGAGGATAAGCTTGACGCTGTCCTTCAGCATGACCTAAGCCTGATAGAGAAGGCGGACTCTCTAAAGGCTAGCGCGGAGGCGCTCGCTAAGATTGAGGTTGGTAGAGAGGAGTGGAGGAGGGGGGTTGAGGATTTGATAGCTAGAGCTGATGAGCTGGATGCCCTAGTTGATAGGAGGGTAGAGATATTTAGAGGGCTAACTGGCTAAATTATGTTTTGGAGGTGCATGTATGCCAAAGGTTATTGAGTGGGTTGGAGCTAGGGAAGGCGACATCGTTTGGAGATATCCTAGCGAGGAGATTGCTTGGGGAGATAACCTAATTGTTCATGAATATGAAGCAGCGGTCTTCTTTAGAGATGGAAAGGCCTATGATGTCTTTAGGGCTGGAAGGCATGTTCTGACAACGGCAAATCTACCATTGCTCACAAAAGTTCTCTCAGCTATAGCTGGCTTCGATAAAGTTCCCTTCAGGGCCACAATAATATTTGTCTCCCTCAAGCAGTTCCAGGGAAGATTCGGAGCACAGGGGCAGACTAAGGAGCTGGCGCCGCTCAAATTTTATGGTAGCTTCTGGTTTAGGATTGAAGAGCCTAACCTCTTCGTGAATGAAGTTGTTGGGGGACAGGGCGTATACACCACGAGTAGCCTACAAGATTTTCTCAGAGGATACTTTAATGAGAGGTTAATTGACACGTTAAGCCAATACTCGCTTATTGAGGTTTATGGTAAGCTTGATGAGACAAGTTTTCTAGCGAAGAACATTCTATATGATGCATTTAAGAGAATAGGCTTGGAATTAATTGATGTAAAGTTTGAGGGTATAGATACAACATCGGAATGGAGGGATAGAATATTCTTCCTGAGAACGGGAGTCTCAGCCGAGGAGGTTCTAAGGATGCAAACTGTCCAGAAGACTGCTGAAAGCCTATCAAAGAGTCCGGGGGCAGCTATCGGAGCTGGCGCGGTAGTAATCCCGCCGCTCTTTCAGCCGCCAGCAGCCCCAGCTGCACCGGCACAGCCCATGGTTCTATGTCCGAAATGCGGCTTCCAGAATTCGCAGACCGCAAAATTCTGTAGCAATTGTGGAGCAGCCCTACAGGCCGCCATTGGTTTAACATGCCCGAAATGCGGAGCCATGAACCCGCCCAATGCGAAGTTCTGTATAAACTGTGGGACCTCACTACAGGCGTCCGCTCTTGCCAAGTGTCCTAAGTGTGGGAGTGATATCCAGCTGGGAGCAAAGTTCTGTCCAAACTGCGGGGAAAAGCTCATTCAATAACATCTCACCCACTAAAATTACTCGACCAAGAAAATGTTATATTATCTCTAGACTACATTTTTTGTTTTAAGGGAGGGGGATTTTACGGTCGAAATATCGATGGTGTTCGCCATCGCTGGTGTAATAATATTTGTAGGCTTCCTAGCTAATCTCATATTTAAAAAGACAACCTTTCCAGACATTCTACTTCTAATTTTAACGGGCATTATCTTCGGACCTTTACTTAGACTCTTCACGCCTGAAGACTTTCTGCCAGTAACGCCTATATTTGCAGCATTAGCGCTTATGCTAATCCTGTTTCAGGGCGGTTTAGGTATGGAGATATATACTGTTCTTGCGCAGAGTTTTAGGGCAACGGTCTTGGGTTTTCTCTACGTAATTTTTGCGACACTTTTTGTCTCAATTTTTGGCCATTTTATTCTGGGGCTAAGCTGGATTGAGGCGCTAATATTGGGTCCAATGACTGCCGGAACATCCTCCGCCACAATCATACCATTAGTATCTAGGTTAAGCGTGAGTGACGATGTGAAGGCAACTCTATCCCTAGAGTCAACCATCACTGACGTGCTCAACATAATCCTAGTCATAGTTTTTCTGAAGATGTTTTTGGGGAGTGCCGTTAACATTCAAGAGACTATGTCCTCGCTCTTCGCCAGGTTTGCGGTGGGCATGATGTTTGGGGCCATCGTGGGGATCGTCTGGGTGAAAGTTTTGGGCGTTATTGGAAAGCAAGAATATATTTATATGCTTACGCTTGCGGTTTTACTTTTATGCTACGCCGGAGCGGAGTTTCTCGGTGGTAGTGGAGCCTTATCCGCCCTAGTTTTTGGCATAATCCTCGGAAACTATGGAAGGATGAAGGTTTTGGGCGTAAAAGTGAACAGTAAGCTTATGCCTAAACTCATAGAGAACATTAGAGATTTTCAGGGTGAGATAACGTTTTTAGTCAGAGCCTTCTTTTTTGTTCTTTTAGGCCTACTCTATGTGCCCGACCTTATGGGCTCAATTTATGCTGGGTTCATTTTAGCGGTTAATCTTGTGCTCCGTAACCTAGCGGTTAGGATTTCAACATATAAGAGTGAGCTCTACAAATATAGGGGATTTATGACGCTTACATGTGGGACTGGTTTAGCAAACGCCGTTCTGAGCCTAACCGTTTATAGTGAGTTGGCAGTGCGGCAGATTCCATCAGCAAGCCTTTATCCGCTCATTGTAACAAATATCATACTAACGAATAATATTATAACTTCTCTGACCCCCCTAATTATGAGAAGTAGCCTAAGGGCTGATCATGCATATTTAAGTAAATGATGAATGCGCCGATGTTTAGGACTCTCCCTTGGGTCTCTTCAGTCTTAGTAGAAGGTTCTCCCCATACTTTATTGCCTCAATGTATCTTCCACTCCAAAGATTGTTGATAAGCCCCTCGTATTCTGGCATTCTTAGGACGCTGTATCCCTCTTCTCCCATAGATCTTGCGATTGCTAGGGCATCCGTTTGAATCTTCAGCGCTCTTAGGAATCTTGATTTCTCAAGTGGACCGGTCTCCTCTAGTAGTCTATGCGCCACCTCGGATATTCTGGTGACGATATACTCGACGATCTCTTCGCCGAGTTCCCTTGAGGCATACAGCCGCGGGTCTTCGCCCATAACCCCATCCAATGGCTCCCCTAAATCTCTGCTTAATCGGCTCATGTCCACTAGATCTGGGCGGAGGGCCCATAATATTGATGTTTCCCATTTAGCTGCGTGATCTCCGCGGAAGCCCTTTTCGTAGGAGACTTCGCATTCTGGCATTGGCGCCACGATCATGCCGCTCTTATACATGAAGTCGCATGCGCTCTTCTTCAATGCATATAGCTGCTCTAAACCATAATGTCCGGTAACTGCCACCGCAACCCTAAAGCCCACATGCTCCATCTGCTCAAAAATCGCGTAGAAAAGCCTTCCAATTAGCTCCTCATCGAACCTTGTTGTCCACGGATGCGGCATTCCTCCACTAGCCCAGTATGTTGGGGGCGCTACAACTCCCCCAGATTTCTCGGCTGCTCGTAGGCAGATTTCATAGGCTTTAATAGCATCGTTTCCGAGTGCTAGGTGATAGCAGTGCCATTCCAGCGTGCCAAAGGGAAGGTAGACAATGGGCTTCTCCCTCATAATCTCTTCCATTTCATGCGGAAGAAGCTCCTCATAACGAACTTTTTTGGTCATTTTCTTACCTCAAACCTTAGTTAGGCAGCATCTATAAAAGATTTGTTTCATATGGGCGTTAGGATGAAGGTTGATTAATGTAGATGATATAGATGCTGAAAAAGAGGAGACTTCTAGTGATTGATTAGCTCCTTCACTTTTCTTATTATGCCATTAGTATCTATCCCCTGCTCGGCCAGAAGCTCCTCCGGCTTACCTGAATGCGGCATCTTTCTAACCGCCAAAATATGCGGTTTCAAGCCTAGTGAGGCTACTGCTTCGCCTATTCCGCCCTCGGGATAATGGTCCTCGACGGTTATTATATGCTTTGTTTCCTCATAAGCCTTGATTAGAGTTTCGGAGTCCAAGGGTTTTACAGAGTAGCAATCAACAACCCTAACGTTTATTCCTTCAGCCCTCAGCTTCTCATAGGCTTTTAATGCCTCATGTACAGTCACACCAGCGGCTACGATAGTTGCCACATCATTTCTGCTCCATCTCAGAACTTTTGAGCCCCCAATATGAAACTTCTCATCGTTACTATATATCACCGGGGTTTTAGGCCTTGTCGTCCTAATATATGAGATGCCCTCATAATTAGCCATCACGCATGTAAGTTTCTCGGCACTCACGGCATCACATGGGTAGAGGACAGTGCTGCCAAAGACTGCGCGGAAGAGCGCTAGGTCTTCTAGCCCCATCTGTGATGGACCATCTTCCCCTATTGATACACCGGCGTGGGAGCCGGCTATTTTTAGGTTTGCTCTCGAGTATGCTGCCATCCTTATCTGGTCGAATGCCCTCGAGAGGAAGCATGCGAATGAGGATAGGAATACGTCAAAGCCCTGCGTTTGAAGCCCAACCGCTACACCAACCATATTCTGTTCAGCGATGTAGCATTGTAGGCTTCTATCCGGAAACTTATTGAAGAAGTATATTGTGAATGTGGAGTTCTTTACATCTCCATCTAAAACAATCATTCTCTCGTTCTGCTCACCTAATTTAACAAGGGCCCTTCCAAATGCCTCTCTCGTAGCAACCATATCGCCAACCTTATAGTCCGTCTTAATAGAGTATTTCTTTCTCGGCTCTATTGGAATCCTAGCCTCTATGAAATTGTTCGGCTGAAAATCAACCTCTTTTATCTTCGGTAGGATTTCGCTCTCAGCCCGCTTAAGCTCTTCCTCGCTTAGAGCTGTTCCATGCCTACCCTCAATATTCTCTAAGAAACTCACTCCCTTACCCTTAACGGTCTTAGCAATTATAAAGAATGGCTTATCAGATTTTTCCGCCTCATTAAAGGCTCTGATTAGGTCCTTAATATTATGACCATCGCATACCGTGACATTCCAGCCGAATGCCTCAACCCTTCGGGCATAAGCCTCCCAATCCCACTGAAACATTGTTGGCTCGCTCTGCCCAAGCCTATTCATATCTAGAATAGCCACAAGATTCGATATCTTAAGTTTGCCAGCTAAGTTCAGAGCCTCCCAAACAGAGCCTTCAGCAACCTCACCATCACCTAAAAGAACATAAACACGCCTATTAATGCCCAAAAGCCTCTTAGCATAAGCCATACCCAAGCCAATAGATAAACCTTGACCAAGCGAGCCAGTTGCAACCCTTATACCCTTAACTCTGGGAACAGGATGCCCCTCAAGCTCAGAATCGAACTGTCTTAAGGTCATGATTTTCTCTCGAGGAATAACTCCAGCCTCAGCTAGAGCCGCATATAAAACTGGGGCGGCATGGCCCTTCGAGAGAACAAATTCATCGTTATCCAAGTAATCCATGTGTTTCGGGTCAAAATTCATCACCTTAAAGAATAATGTTGCTACAATCTCAGCGCTCGAGAGGCAGCTTGTAGGATGGCCGGATTTAGCTTTAGTAGTAGACCTAATGCTGTGCAGCCTAAGGATATTTGCCTTATTCTCGAGATACTCTTCAACATTTACCTCAGCCATACTCAATCCACACCAACTAAATTAATCTACGAATATAAGGAGAATTAATAATTCTTTATCCTTAAGAGGGAGTTAACTCTTCATCTCGTCTCTGGTCTTAAATCTTGGCTTACGCTTTAAGCAGCTGTAATCTCCGGTTGTGCATGCTAGGCATAGCTGATTTTTAGGTAGACCTATCCCCCTGCTTAGACCCTCTGTATCATTGTAACCCACAAATGATGCACCTATATACTCGGCAACCCTTCTGTTAATCTCATCTATATTCATGCTTGTTCCACATATTTTATATACTAAAAGCTCTTCTTGGCTTGGAAAATCTATTCCCATATAGCATGGATATACTATTGGCGGAAAGGTGAGTAATAGAGAGACTTCCTTTGCACCTCTAAGCTTACTTCCAACTATTATTTTTGAGCTCGTCCCCCTTACTATGCTATCGTCTATGAGGATTATTCTCTTTCCTTCAATAACATCTCTTATGGCAACTATGTTAGAAACTATCGCTTCCCTCTTTTCCGGCTCAATAAAGCTTCTCCATCCACCCTTGCGCTTATAACGGTCCTTCAATAAGCCCTCTTCAAATGGTATGCCCATGCTTTCGGAGTATCCTAGTGCAGCCGGCCTAGCTGAGTCTGGAACAGGAACGACCACATCGCCTTCAATGGGATATTTCTCAGCCAATATCCGCCCAATATTCTTTCTAGCAGTATAAACATTTATTCCCTCCATCCTTGAGCTTGGGTGGGCGAAATATGTATACTCAAATGGGCAGTGAGCATGTCTATCTAAATGCGCAAAATACTCTGATTTAAGCCCATCCCTATTTATGGTTATTATTTCGCCGGGCTCAATATCCCTTATGAATTTGGCGCCAATCGCTTCTAAAGCGCAGCTCTCTGACACTATTATGTATGAGGATGTCTCCTCATGCCACCCCAAGCAAAGGGGTCTAAAACCCCTCTCATCCCTAGCAGCTATAAGCTCACCGTTAGAGGTTAATATGACTAGTGAGAATGAACCATTCAAATATGGGTTTAGCTTCTCGAAGGCTTCAACCCAGCTATGTCCATTCTTTAGTAGCCTATGGAGACTTAGACCCATTAGCTCAGTATCTGTTATACCATGACATGATGTGAGATTCGAGTCCTTAAGCGTCTTGATTAAAAGCTCCCTCTCGAGAGTCCCATTATGCGCTATTCTGAAACCATAATTGTCCATAATATTTCCAATATCTATTGGATGCGCATGCTCTAAGGTTGATTTAGCCGTCGTTGAATAGCGAACATGCCCTATGCCAACACTGCCACTAAGCTTAAAGACCTCTTTATATTCAGCCTCAACAGCCTGGGATACTATACCAGTCCTCTTAAACGTTTGATGCCTATTGACAGCTATACCCCAGGCTTCTTGGCCACGATGCTGGAGGGCCTCCAAACCACTAATTAGCAGGGGTGTTATATTATATCCACTAAGTGAGAATATGCCCATTACACCGCAATTCTCTCTTAGGGAGCAAACCATTCTCTCTCAGACAAGAGAATGAAGAAAAAGATTATTAATTTTTACTGTCGAGAATTTTAGGCTAATCCGGCATGATTTAAAACCTTAGAAACTTTATGGGGGATTATAATTTTTTTCTGTATTTTGGGTTGTCAATTAATGTGGGTTTTCCATCCCTCTCAACGACTATCTTAGTAAATCCTGTTCTCATTATTGTCTCATAGTCATGGCCTGAGTTGGAAGGATATATTGCCAAGAAGACTAACCTAGTCTTGCCAGTATTAATTGAACGGTGGGCGAAACCCGGCGGGATATAAACTACCGTTTTAGGTTTTATTTCTTCAGCGAATGTTCTTCCCTCCCTATTTTGCATTAAAATTATACCCTCACCACTTAAACCAACGTAAACTTCGCTCGTTTGTTCTTTTGCGTGATAATGCCCCTTAGTAAAATAGTATTCATCGCCTATCTTTCCTGGATAAATGATTGTGCAGCCAACGTTAAATTCACCCTCAAATTCCCGGCTTATCTCATACACAGTATATATTAGGGGGTTCTCATTCCTCGAAAGCATCTCTTCTACAATTTGCTCTTCAAGAAAATATCCGCGGAGGTCGCTCAAATATCTGTCAACCTTAATTTTATATGGGTATATGCCGGTTTTTCCACCCAACCTAGCGGAATATGGCTCCAAGTCTAGCATATATTCTTCCCAGCCCAATTGGCTGCTAAAGCAGATAAAGAAGAGATGTTGCGTCTTTTAAATCTTGCTCTTTGAGGAGACAGCGATTATTCAGCTCTCACCTTTAATATACTTCATTATTTTCTCGGCATCCTCACAGCTTATCTTCCCCATTCTTAAGAGACTATTTATTATCTCTGAAATCTTCACAACAGCCTTAACTTTATAGCCCATTGATTCAAGGCTCTCTTTGCCACCCTGCTCCCTATCCACCACGACAAGTATTGTATCGATTATTCCACCCATCTCTTCAATGGGCTTTATTCCCTCAAGCTTTGACCTACCATCAGTTATCACGTCATCAAAGAATATGAAGCGCTCATCGCTCTTAATTTCCCCACCAACTATTCTTCCCATCAAACCATAAGTCTTAGCTTCCTTCCTCACAATTATGCATGGAAGCTCAAGGATGCTTGCCACGTATGGTAATATCAACGCCCCCTTCAGCTCGATTGTCGCCAGCTTATCTATTCTTCTCGCTGAGATTACTCGGCGCATCTCATTTGCTATAACCTCCGCAACCCGCCTAAAATCAGTGGGGGATGATAGGAGACTCGCCAGGTCAATGTAGTATGGGCTTGAGACTCCGGACTTAAGTATGAAGCTTCCAAACTTTAGCGCCCCGGACCTCACTAGGCTCTCCGCAACAACATCTACCACATCATAGACGCTCAATCCTTATACACCACCAGACCAACGACTTTATACCACCTCATAATTCAGTATTTCACCCCTCCTATTTATTACGATTACATCCGCCTCAGACTCGTAGGGATAGGCTACAATGACCATTATTCTGCCATAGAAGTGGTTTAAATCTTCGGCAGACGGCTGGAGAGAGCCGGATGGATGCGAATGTGCTGTTCCTATAATCGAGAAATCTATTGGAAGCATATACGCTGGAAAAGACGAGAAACCTTCACCACGAACACTTAAAGGTGGAACCTCAACATCCTCAACCCTAATTATATCGCCCTTAATCTTTCCTCTCAAGAGAAGTATACCCTCCCTTGGATGACATGCCTTAGCGTAACTCAAGATGCTGTTAATGACGCGCCTTCTCACAAAAACCTTTTCCATATCTCTCAGACCATCAATCTCTAGGAAGATGCTGTATACTAATTCTGGAACATTTTAAGTTTCGCTTTCGTAGCTCGATTTTGCTTTTCTCTCGAATTGGCTTTCGTATATTTTGCGTACGGTTTCTATAGTGTCCGCTTCCTCCAGCGTTTTGTCATCGCGTATTCTAACTATCCTTGCGAAGCGGAGAGTCATGCCTGACTCATACCTTGGGCTCTTTTGGATTTCGTTGTAGGCTACTTCAACGACTATCTTCGGTAAGACTATAACTTTATTTCCCTCCTCACGGATGGCTATGCTCCTTAAGCGCTCCGTCATTTCAGCTATCTCATCATCAGTTAATCCCTTGAATGTTTTGCCAATAATTGTGAAGCTATCGCCGTCCCTAGCCGCTAAGTAGTAGTCTGAGAGCCAATTATGCCTCCGCCCATAACCATACTCCGCAGCGACGATGACGAGGTCTAGATGGGATAAGACCGGCTTAATTTTAAACCAATGCTTGCCGCGCACTCCAGGTGTGTATGGGCTATCTAGTCTTTTAGCCATTAGTCCCTCATGTCCTTCATCGATGGCGCTTTTTAGGAAGGCTTCAGCCTCGTTTAAGTCGCCCGTTATAATCTGCCTTGTTAGTGGTATATTTCCGGCGATTTCTTTAAGCCTATTACGCCGCTCAATATATGGTGTTTTAATCATGCTCTTCCCATCAACGTATAATACATCGAAAAGGTATAGCTCCACTGGAATCTCTTTAGTAACCCTATCTATCTCATGGATTCTCTTAAACCTGCGCATTAAATGCTGGAATGGCATCGGCTTCCCATCGTCACCGATAGCAATAACCTCACCCTCCAGAATAACGCCCTTAGATTTTATCTCGCCGCGAACTAAACTAACGATATCCGGAAGGCTCTTGGTGACATCCGTAAGTCTCCGACTGAATATTCTTACATCGCCGTTTAGCATGTGGATTTGTATTCTAGCGCCATCAAGCTTATATTCTAGGGCTGTTCTCCCACCATGCTCCTCAAAAACCTCCCCTAAGCCCGTAGCCATCTGAGCTAGCATGGGTTTAACCGGCCTGAAAACTTTAAAGCCCAGATTCAGGATTCCCTCTTTACCATGTTTCTTACATAAATATGCCACTTCACCTATATCGCCAGTCAACATCGAAGCCATTTGAACATCCTTTAGGGGTATTGAGAACGCTCTTGAGACGGCAGCTTCCATCAGCCCCTCTTGAAAGCCCGTTCTCATCTCGCCGATTATTATCTTCACGAGATATTTTGCTTCCAGCGGCGTAGCTCGGCTTAACAGTGTCTCTACAAGTCTCTCCTTCTTCTCCCTAGACCCCTGACCCTTAAGTTCAGCTATATGCTCAAGGATTCTCCTAACCTCAAGTATTGTTAGCGGCTTCTCAAATAGAAGCGATTGTTTATGCGGCGTCCGTCTCTCAAAAACTATCTGTGTTGCCGCTCCAACATCACCAGTACTTCTGAAAGCGGTGTTAAAGGTTGCCCAGTCAACTCCGGAAAGGCGCCTAATTATCTCGCTTAGGGTTGCCCAGCTGACATCTAGCGTTCTTGGGTCATACTTTGGGAAGGCTCTGCCAAGCATCATTGATATTGCTGGCTCAATCTCCTCCTCGCTTAATCCTCTTAGAAAGTCTGCCACTACACCAATCATCACGTTGCGTTTTGTTGTCTTCTCAAGGCTCTCACATAACTCAACGAGAGCCTTAAACTCCAAGGGTATCCTCCTGTAAAGGCTTGGTTCCGCTGTTGAGACCGCTGGGCTGACTGGTTTTATGACCAGACCTTATTGATTTCTTCTTGCAGCTCCCTCTTCTTCCTTTCATACTCCTCTATTGTTATCTCACCAATCTTATATCTGGCTTGTAGGGCTTCAATCTCGTCCCTTAAAGCCCTTTCCCTCTCTTTCCTATCTCTTATGAGCGATTCTAGAAATGTTAGTGTTTCCTCAACGTCGCTCTTTACGCTATTTAGAATTCCACTTGAAATCTTCCCCTCATCAACCATCTTCTTTATAGCGTCGTATGCTGCCCGTAGATTGGTCTCCATATCCCTTATTTCGCTTGGGCTTTTATCTCCCAGAAGCTTTTCAAGCCGCTCAAGATTGGCTTTAATGCTTCTGGAAGTATTCTCAAGTTCTCTCTGCTCAATCTTAAGTCTCTCAGACTTTTGTGAGAATGTGTTTAGGTCAACCTCACCTATTTTATAGCGGACTGTTAGCTCCTCAATGTTTAAGGCGACATCGTTCAGGCGCCTCTCAATCTCATCGAGCCTTCTTCTTAAATCCTCAAGCCTGCGGACGCGGGTATTGAGGAGCTCGCTCAGCTTACCGCTATACTCATTGTAGAGCTTAAGGAATATGCTTTCCGAGACCTCACCAGATTGGAAAAGGCGGAAGAGCGCAACCTTCCTCGAATATAATGTTGAAATATTGGACATTAGGCTTGCTATTTCACCCTCAAGCCCGGTGGGCGGCGAAAACGGGCTGGGCTGAACCGCTTGTGTTGGTGGCGGAACCAGGGGTGGAACAGGTGGGGGGGTCTCCATCGGCTGGGGTCTTTCAACGCGTGATGGCTGCGCTGTGGGTAATTGGGCGCCGCAATAAATACAATACTTCATTGCCGGAACCCTTTTGCCGCAGTTTGGGCATCTAATGCGTGCTTCCTCTAAACCTGACAACATGATGCATTCTCCTTATGGATTATTTGGTTTGGTAGGTTCAGATATACTTTGTTGGTTGACCTTATAAAAATTAATTATCACGAAGTTGTATATTGTTAGTGGATATGATGGGAGAAGACTATATATCGCTTAAAAGAGTCCTCAAGGACTATTTGAGGGAGCATGGGATAACCTTAAGCGATTTACTCAGCGTCATGGATGATGATAAGGAGGGGATAATGGAAGCTCTAAGCAAGAGAGTTTATCTAACGAGAGCTCAGCGTAGGGCTCTTGAACGTGGGCTCTCAAGTAGAGACCTGAACCTGCTATTATTTGTTATACAAGCCTTCTATGTGCTAAACCCCTCCGGGCTTTATAAAGGTTTGATGATTGAGCCCACAAGAGAGGACGTTATGGTAGGTGATAAAGTGACCTTTGAGGGCTGCAAGATGATATTAAGGGCTTTGGGGATATCAACAGATAATATAGAGACGTAGAATTGTCCTATTAATAGTGAATCTCCACAATATCCCCATCCATCAAAATGTGGTTTGGGCCAACTTTCTCGCCCGGATATTTTGCGCTTGGCCCCCAGATGCGAGCATACTTAAAGCCCTTGTATATCTCGCTATGCAGTTTTTTAGCAACCTCAATCACCGTTGTTCCCTCCTTAACCACTAAAGGTTTATCGGATGGTTCTTTAGAGGAGGGTTCCTTCGTGTAGACTCTTATTATTTTGAGCATCTGGAATATGTATTTGCACAGCTCCCCTAAGCCAACATTATTTAGGCATGAAGCGGCCAGGAGTGATATCCTTCGACCTCTCAATTCGTTTCTTAGAAGTTTGAGGTTTGCTTCAGCATTAGGTGAGTCCGCCTTATTGGCGATGACTATTGTTGGCTTATAAACGTTATTCGAGAACAATGAGTCTTCAATTTCATCCAGGCTTATTTTACCACTAATCTTAATCAGGGCGGATGTGATTTTATAACTGGCCAGCAGATTCTTAACATCCTCATATGTGCAGTCGATTAATGTGCCACCACCCACAATCTGAATGCCGACGCCGTAACTCCTCCTAATAATTTCAACTTCACCCTCCGGCTCCTCAATTAATATTCCAGCCTTATCCAGCTCTGAAGATACCATCGTAAACTGCCCAACTGGGTCATCGGATAAATCGACCATTATGATTAGACCGTCCGCATTACGCGCTAAATTGAGAATTTGCGTACCACCCATCCTTCCCTCAGCTGCACCCTCAACTATTGCTGGTGCCTCAACAAGCTGGAACTGTATGTCTTCATATTGGAGCATGCCTGGGGTTGGTCTCTGCGTCGTGAACGGAAGTGGACTTATCTCCGGCTTAGCATTGGTCACCGCCGCGAGTAGGCTGCTCTTTCCAACATTGGGCGGGCCCAAAATAACTATTTGCCCAGCCCCCTCCTTCGGTATAGCGAACCCGGCTCCCCCACCACTCCGCCTACACGCCTTAGACCTTTCGAGCTCACGCTCAAGCTCGGCAATTCTACGCCTAACATTAGCCACAAGCTTGCTTGTTCCCTTATGTTTTGGGACAAGGGAGAGGAACTCACGCATAAGCCTTATCTTTTCGGGTATGGAGCGGGCTGCAACAACCTCAGCCCACTTAGCTTTAGCCTCAGCTGGGAGGTTTGTTACCATCGTCCTCTCCTAAAATATTAATGGGAAAATCGTTATATTTTTGTTGTCTTCTCAATTCTCACACCCTCACCAACCCCAGAAACCCACCCACTCCTAGCCCCGGCGGATATACATGCATCAATAACCCTTTTCCCAACCTCTTCATTCTTAACGAGCGCTATTATGCTCCCACCCATACCAGCACCAGACAATTTAACGCCATATGCACCAGCGCTTAAAGCAGCTTCACACATGTTCTCAATTTCTGGTAAGCTAACCTCGTAGAGGTCCCTTAGTAATGCGTGCTGAGCATTCATTATCTCGCCTAAAACCACATAATTTAATTCGTCAGCCGGGCTACTTCTAATTCTCTTCTGTGATTCCACACTAAGGTTTGATGCAAGCTCCTCCATGCCGACACCCTCAAATTTGAGTATCCTAAGTGCCATTAACGTTAGTTTGTGCATTTTAATCGTGAAGAGAATTCTTTTTCTTGATGGCTCATCTAAGATTGACAGGTAATCGTTAATCTCCTCCTCGCTTATGTTTTCCCATAGTGGCTGGTCAAATCTATATCCAAGCTTAGCCTTAAGCTCCTCTGGAACAGATTTGCTTTCCATCAATGTTCTTAGGCCAATATTTATCTCCATCTGCCTCTTAGGGTGAATATCACCGGTTGAATGTCTAATTCCAGAGTCTATAATTGCGAACATTAAATCTTTGAAGGGCAGCATCTCAACCTCATATGGTGGCCTACAATTAAGCCTGATTATGCCCCCGAAGGCTACGCCATACTGGTCCAGCCTACCACATGGTATGCCAACCTCCACGTTCTCGGCCTCAAAGGATATTTCAGCCACATCCTTCCTATTCAGCCCGAGATTAAATGCGTGATTGAGAAGCTCCGTAAATGCCACCTCAAGCGCCGCGCTACTGGCCAGTCCAGAACCAATTGGTATATTGCTTCTAATTGTTAAATCCATGCCCCTAAGCCTATCGGCGAAACCCCTCTTAACCAGAACATTTAAGACGCCGCGGAGATAATCACCAAAGAATTTTCCACCACGCATCTCATTTAATCCTATATCAAATGAGTCTGTTGAGGGCTCATCATATCTCTCAAGGTCTATGGACCTAACATTAAATGTTTTGTTGCCAGTGATGTTTGCCGAAATATACAATCTTAGATTTATGGCTACTGGAACAACCGGAAGCCCCTTATAGTCTTGATGGGTATTTAAGAAGTCAGCTCTCCCAGGAGACGAAACAATAAATTGTGTGCTCATCAGCGGAGCACCGCCTTTCCTAGGCAACTAATCTATTATTTATCTTATGTTTCCGGACTATCTCTTAACTCTTTGGCTTTAGCCTCTGGAGTGTAATCGAATGTAACTGTTCCAGCGCCGGTCTCAACGCTTGCGAAATACTTCAGTTTATTCTTCTCTCTATATGGCGGATAGAACTCGACATGGAAATGATAGTATGGATATGGCTTATTATCCGTAGGCCTCTGATGCAAGACCATCATGTATGGGAAGCTCGTGTTAAATAGGTTATCGAATTTCCTCAGAATCCACTTCAGAATTGAGGCAAAAGAATCCTTTTCCCCATCAGTTAAATCTGTTAGGGCGCTAAGGTGCCTCTTCGGATATATGTGGACACCATAGGGCCAGTGCGCGAAGAATGGCAGAAAGCATATAAAGTCATCATTTTCGCATATAACGCGTGTAGAATCCCGCTTCTCCTTTTCTATTATAGTGCAGAATAGGCATCTGCCATTTCTCTTCCAATATTGTTTGCTGGACTCAAGCTCGCGCTTAATTAATGGTGGTATGAATGGGAAGGCGTATATCTGCCCATGCGGATGGTCCAGCGTAACCCCTATGACCCTACCTTTATTCTCAAATATGAAAACATATTTCACATAGTCCCTCTTACTAAGCTCTTCAAAACGCTCAGTCCATAAATCCACCACAGCCCTAATATTCTCGACGCTTAAGTCAGCCAGTGTAGCATCATGCCTAGGCGTATAAATTACAACCTCACAAACCCCCCTAGCTGGCCTGCAGCGATAAAGCCTATCACATTTAATGTCTGGTTTAGGCGGGTCCGGTCGGAGAGAGGGAAATTTATTCGGTATGCTGAGAACGGTCCATCCGGATTTTGGGACCTCCTCCGAACCCGGACAGAAGGGACAGAATCCTTCTGGTAGTAGTGGGCGCTTGCCTCTCTCGCCTGAAACTATAATCCACTCACGAAGTATTGGGTCCCATCTAAGCTCCATTAACTGACACCATCCTTAAACTTAAGGGATGTGAAGTTAATAATTTTAGAGCTGCATGATTTGGGTTATTGATGGAATTTTAATGAATAGCCAAACATATATGGATATGAGGATAATTATTATGGAGATAATAATGAAACAATAATCCTTTCCACCCATTTTGAGCGCATAAAGGTTTGTGCGTTTCTTTGAGGCACCCCAAGCCCTCGACTCCATCGCCTCCGCAAGCTCTAAGCTCCTTCTTATCGCATTAACGATTAGCGGTATGAGAATCGGTATATAATTTCTTATTCTCTTAATGAAGCCCCCACTTTCAAGCTCTAGTCCACGGGCCCTTTGAGCATCCATTATTGTTTGTGTCTCTTCAGCTAGAACTGGCACGAATCGTATTGCTGTGGTGAATGCGAAGCAGAACTCGTAAGGTATGCCCATCTGCTCCAGAGATAAGCCGAAAATATCTGGTGATGTTGTCAGAAAGAATATGGAGAAGGATTCGACTAAAACTATGAATCTGAGGGTCATGGCTAGGGAATGCTCAATTATGGAGGCTAATGATGGGTAACCGCCATAGAAATAGAGCGAAATCACATTCATGGCGAAAATTAGTGCGGCGAAGAATATCGAGCCCCTAATTAGGCGGAGCCATTCCTTCTTAACTCTGGCAATAATCACAAGTGGCACTTGAGAGAGAAATAGGATTAGGAGTGGAATTATCTGGTTAAATAATATTGCCACAAAGAATAACGCACAGACATAAACGAATTTTGCTCTAGGGTCAATTTTATGTATTGGGGACGAAATATTTCTGAATCTCAAGCCATCGAGCAATCTCAAGCCATCGAGCATACTCATCTCATAAATCCCCCACTTAGTCGCTCCAGAATTAGGCGCTTGGCCTCATATACACCTATGACATTTCTTGGAAAACCATAATCATTGAGCCTCATGAAGACTTGTGTTATTTCAGGCAGAACTAGTGATGCCTCACTGACGAGATTTGGGTCCGTTAATATCTCTCTCGCATCTCCATCAGCAATTATCCTCCCATTCTTCATTAGGATTATTCTTGGCTCGCACTCCGTGACAAACTCAACATCATGGGTTACTATTATAACGGTCTTACCCTGCTGGTTTAGCTGCATTATGAATTGACGCAGCCTCTCCTTCTGATAGCTATCCTGACCTATCGTCGGCTCATCTAGAATCAGTATCTTTGGGTCCCATGAGAGTACAGATGCTAAGGCCACCCTCTTTCTTTCGCCCCCACTAAGCATGAAGGGTGAAGATTTACGATAGTGTGTTAAATCTAGGATGTTAAGGACCTTCTCAACCCTTTCGCTGATGGTCTTCTCATCAAATCCGAAGTTTTTTAGCGCAAAGGAGACCTCATCCTCAACTGTCTCACTGAAGAGCTGGTGGTCTGGATTCTGGAAGACAAAGCCAACCTTTCTAGCCAGGGTTGCTACGCTTACATGCCTTGTATCGATACCATCTATGAGAACCCTCCCCTTAGATGGCTTAAGCAATCCATTAAAGTGTTTAACAAGAGTCGTTTTTCCAGCGCCATTCTGACCCATTATCGCAACGAACTCACCGTCCGAGATTGATAGCGAAACCCCTTTTAGGGCTTCAACACCGTTTGGGTACGTGAAATAAACGTCCTCAACCTCTATCAGATTCGAGCACCTCCACTATGGATTCCGCAGCCTCATCTGGGCTTAACGGAACCCTACTTAAATTAATTCCATCCTCCCTCAACAGCAGATATAATCTAACAACCTTAGGTATTCCAACTCCAACCATCTTAGTCTTCTCTTCCAAGAAGGCTTTTCTAGGCTCCTCATCCAAAATTATTTGGCCTTCATCCATAACTATCACGCGACTAGCATATCTAGCCGCTAAATCCAGCCTATGCTCAACAAGAATTACTGTTATATTCAGCTCCCTATTCAATCGATGGATGACCTCTAGAATGCTCTTTGCACTAAGTGGGTCGAGAAATGATGTTGGCTCATCAAGCACTATAATTTCAGGCTGCATTGCAAGCACTGATGCTATCGCAACACGTTGCTGCTGACCACCCGATAGCTCGAAAGGGGCCCTATCCTTCAAATCATATATGCCAGTAACCTTAAGCGCCCAATCAACCCTCCTCCGAATTTCATCCCTAGGCAGACCAAGGTTCTCAAGCCCAAAGGCCACATCCTTCTCAACTGTTAGGGCGAAGAGCTGATTCTCAGGATTCTGGAAGACGAAGCCAACGTGCTGCGCCATCTCATAAATTGCGTGTTCAGATGGTTTTAGGCCGGCAACTATTATTTCGCCCTCAAGGGTTCCACCGTAGAAGTGTGGTATGAGGCCATTAAAGCATCTGCATAGGGTGGTTTTTCCACATCCACTTGGGCCTGTTAATAGCACAAACTCTCCTCTCTCTATCTCAAGATTCACATTCTTAAAGGCTGGCTTCTCGGCGAAGGGATAAGTGTATGTTAGGTTGCTGGCTCTGATTATCGCCAAAGTCTAGTTACACCTTAGCTACTTTCATTCAAGGGGTATACTTAAAAGTAACGTGCAATTTAAACTAAACGTTTAAACGCTCAGAACTATTTATACGGTGGAGAATGGAAAACGCTTTTAGGCTTTAGCCAGCATATAGGTAGATGGTTTTCGCCTTGAGGATAAAGTGGGAGAGCGGTGTATCAATAGAGCATAAGGGCACAAAAATCATATTAGATCCTCATTCTAGGAGCCTAAACTATAAAGCTGCCCTAATAACACATGCACACGTAGACCATTCGCATGCCTTCAAAGTTAATTATATACCGAAATTCTCTTCCGAGGAGACAAGAGAGCTTGTGATGTTAGATGGTGTTAGTAGGGTGGATAGATGGCGGCCCATAAAGGAGAAAGAGAGAATAGCCATAGATGAGGTTGAGGTGATACCGCATCCATCCGGCCATGTTCTGGGCTCCTACGAGTTCGAGATAGCTACACCGGAGGGGACTGTTCTGTTTACTGGAGACCTAAACACTAGGGAGTCCAGAACCGTTAAGCCAGCTGAGCCTGTTCAATGTGACATACTTATCATAGAATCAACATATGGTTCGCCGGACTTTGTCTTTCCACCAGATGAGATTATCGCCAGAGATATGGTTGATTGGGCGAATGAGATTTTAAGCGCTGGTAAGATTCCGGTCTTTCAAGCTGATTCGCTTGGCAATGCGCAGGAGATAATAAGAATCTTCAATGAGAATAGTGCCACACCAGTTGTCTCACATCGGAGGGTCTCGAGAATTAATAGGGTGTATGAGACTCATGGCTGTCGAATGAGATATGTTGATATGGAGGATGAGCATGCCCGCGAGCTAATCTTAAATCGAAACGCCGTTATTGTTGCACCCAAAAGATTAGACCTATCCTTTAGCTCGGATTATGTTTCAGCGTTGGTCTCAGGATGGGCTCTAAAGTTTAGGCGTAAATCCTTTCCCCTAAGTGACCATGCTGACTTCCCAAACCTTATGGAGTTTATTAGCGACTGTAAGCCGAAAATAGTCCTAACATATCATGGTGGAAGGCACGATAGTATTTTAGCAAAGTATGTTGAGAAGAAACTTAAGATAAGAGCTTACCCAATAGACCTTATACCAACAAGCTTCCAATCCGGAATAGTATAGATTATGGAAAGTTTTATCTTTATGGGAGAAAATCCATTTAGGGAGGACTCTTAGATTGATTAGACCAGTAGCATTCAGGAACATGAACCAGCAGATCATTGGAATTCTCCATACGCCAGATAATATCAAGCCGGGTGAGAAGACCCCTGGAATACTTATGCTCCATGGTTTTACTGGGAATAAGACTGAGGCCCATAGGCTATTTGTTCATGTGGCGAGAAGTCTCTCTGAGTATGGCTTCATAGTTTTACGCTTTGACTTTAGGGGTTCCGGGGACAGTGACGGCGAATTTGAAGATATGACATTGCCGGGGGAGGTTAGTGATGCCGAGAGGGCCCTAACGTTCCTTTTGAGGCGGAGGAATATTGATAGAGATAGGGTTGGTGTTATAGGGCTTAGCATGGGTGGGAGGGTTGCAGCCATACTCGCCTCGAAAGATAAGAGGGTTAAATTTGCAGTTCTATATTCACCAGCTCTAGGGCCCCTAAGGGATAGGTCGCTTTCATTTATGAGCAGGGAGAAGATTGAGAGGCTCAATTCTGGAGAGGCCGTTGAGTTCTTCGCTGAAGGCTGGTATATAAAGAAGACATTCTTCGAAACCGTCGACTATATTGTTCCACTAGATATTATGGACAGCATTAGAGTGCCAGTTTTAATAGTGCATGGCGACAGAGACCCAATTATACCGGTAGAAGAAGCAATAAGAGCCTATGAAAAGATTAAGGGTGTAAACAAGAAAAATGAGCTTTACATAGTTAGGGGCGGAGACCACACATTCTCTAAGAAGGAGCATACCCAAGAGGTTATAAAGAAAACATTAGACTGGATAAGAGCGCTCTCAGTCTCTGAGGGGAGCATAGTCCTTTTTAGACTTTTAGAGTGAAGATTTTCTTCCTTTTTCTACCCTCCAGTAGTGGGGCAGCATCTAGAGCGTTCTAAATTCGCGGGCAATTTTTAAGCTTCTCCCTTAATATTCTTGCCGCATATTTGAAAGCCGACTCTAAATCTCCGGTTCCATTAACGCCAGCGGAAGTTGAGTGGCCACCGCCCATTCCATGAAGAAACTCTCCTAGTGGTGCCGCTAAGTCTCTGCCCAGGTGTATTCCGGTTTTATTATAGAATTCTTGGTCGGACCTCATGCTAATGGATATCTCGCCCTTCTCTTCTGAACCTACGATTGCTAGATTCGCACCAACATCTATAAGCGCCCTTGCAGCCGATGCCTGAAAGGAGCCGACGTGTGAGAAGACAACAATCCAACCATAAATTCTTGTTAGTCTCATTCTTCTGCACGCCTTAAGCCTTGCTATGCGCTCTGATATGTCCATAGGCGCTGCCAGTAAGTGTAGCATCTCTTGAGCGTCAACGCCCAAATCCGTTAATTCCGCAACAACCTTAAATGTTGAAGCGCTTGCCAAAGTGAAGTGTTTAGTATCGAATGCCATGCCCAGAAATAGGGCTTCGGCAACCTCTTTGGGTGGTTTGATGCCAGCCTCCCTAAAGAGGCTGTAGATTATCTCGCATGTGGATGAGATGTCATCTCTGAATATGTTTAGGGCTGCAATCTTCTCGGTCTCTGGATGGGGTGCATGGTGGTCGATGACGATTATAGGTGATGAGACTTCATATAAATGCTTGCCCCATTCGCCGAGCTGCTGCAGAGTATTCGTGTCGACCATGAATATTATGTCGGCTTCACTGAATCTGGGCATTTCCTCAGTAATCTTCATTCTAAACCGCTCTAGAATTGTCTTCGATATTTTGCTGGCGCCCTCCGGTGATGCAACCTCAATCTCGATATCTGGCTTAAGGTGTTTTAGCAACTTAGATAAGGCATAAGATGAGCATACGGCATCCGGGTCGGCATTCTGATGGCATAGTATGAGCACTAGCCTTGCATTTCGCCCCTCAAGAACATTCATTATTCTTGTTATTCCATAGATGTTTTTATTCATCCCCTCATCAGCTCGGTTATTTTTGAGAGACATGAACGTGAACCCTTCTTAGGTACTCTTCAATGGCATTGAAAGCCGCCCTCACAGAGCCCTCGGCGAGCTCCTTTGCATCTATGCTCCTGCAGAGTGGTGAGAGCCTAACTTCCACATCAACGTCAATATTAATGGTTTCGGACCCCTCTAAATCGATCGATATGGATAGGTCAGATATATATTCCCTAGGAACCCTAGATGCAATATATCTTCTCGCAACCTCCTCAGCTAAGTCGCAGAGCTCCTCAAGCTCCTCATAGGATAAATCGGATATTGAACGCTCACTCAAAGATGGCACCATTTCAAAAAGGCTTCTTCATGTTGATGATAGAGGGCGCAAATCTTTCTGGAGCTTCTCCTGAAGCTCCTTAATTTGACTTCGTAATCTCTCTTCCTGCTTTGTTAAGACCGATACTCTCATTGTGGCGAGCTCTTTTCTCTCAGCGAGCTCGCTAGTAACCTTAGCCTTATCAGTTCTGATGAGGAGGGAACCTATGGACTTATATATTACGGCATCATCCGAAACCTTCTCAAGCTCACTCAACGCCCTATCAATCTCAAGCAATTCCAAATCGAGCTGTTGCTTCTGCGCTAAAACCGTCTGAAGGGTCTCCTGCAGCTGTTGCAGTCTAAGAAGCCTCTCTTGAACAGCTGGCGGAAGCCTGGCTTCCTCACTCATGAATCATCACCATTAAACCGCAGACTTCATCTCTTTAGTCTACCCGAATAATATTAAGATTGCTGCAATTAAAGGTTTCCAAAATGGATTATGGTTTGCTCCAGAATGCGCTATATGGGATTATACCAAAGGGCGCGTGCTCAGCCGGCTTCTTCTCTAAACCATACCTAGATAGGGGTTTAGTTAGGTGTCTCTCGGACCTTGGGGGCGCAATATATATTCCCGGCTTAAGCGGCCTCTCAACCTTAACGGCTATTTTTGTGAGATTAGCGGAGTGAAAACCACACCTATAACATTCAAAACCTTTACCTTTACCCATCGACTTTAATCTTTTGCCGCAGATTGGACAGAGTGGATTCTGAAAAACAATTTTGTCCGCTAAACTTATGATTTTAATCTTCTCAACATTGATTGTTTTGGGATTCTTCCTTGATGGTGGACGGACGCCACCGTAAACCTCCACTAAATCGCCTTCAATAAGCGTGCTGACAACTTTACGCAGGTTGCCACTTGGCTCATAGGCTGCGCAATCGATTGCGCCACTCTCATCCTGAATCCGAAATATAACATGTCCTCCAGGAATTATCTTGGGGCTACCCACAACCCTTCCCCGAACTACAATCGGATTATAGGGTTTCACATCTTTTATTGAGGAGACCATCCTAAAGTGGGCATCGGTTCCATGATTCGTCCTGAAAATAACCCAGCATTCTATAGGTTCGAGGGAGCGGACCATCTCATGAGCAAGTCTAACAGCCTCTGGGCTCTCGCCTCTAATGCCATATAATACTGGGTCTGGGCCTCTAGGGGTTATCAGTATTCTGCCAGTCTCTGGGTCAATATTATTGAATGTTAAATTGCCCATTTTTTCGTTCATCTCTATAATCGATTTTACATCAACCTTTCTTGAGGCCCCCCAATTCTCCCGTCTTCTATAGGCTATCAGCTCGAAAGTGTGGTCTTCCCTCAATGTTTCTCCAATGGCCGCCAGAGCACCGATTATCCCACGCCTCATTTTATAGCCGACAGCCTCAGCACCAAACTTCCTAATTAACTTCAAGGCATCTCTTAACCTCACAATGCCTCGAATTGCCTCCCTAGCGAAAACTTCAACCTCCCCGGGTACATCTCCCATGAGAAAGACCACACCAGGGTCTGTTCCCTTATAATCTAAGTCTGCATTCTCCTCGATTGTCTCAATCACGCATTCCCTCAAATCCCCATATAGGCTGGGGTCGCATTCAACCCTTAAGCATAGGGCTCCATTACCACGAGTCTTCCATGGAACATTCGGATTTAACCTAATCAAGTTAGGATAATCTATGAATTGAATCCCCATCCTATAGAATCTCTCGATTATTAAGGCCGCAATGTATGTTGTGCAGCCTATTCTAGGCGAGTCGGTATCATCAAACCCTATATGCAGTCTCATCTTGCAACTTCCAATATTAAATCATTGCGGATTTAAGGATAACCTAACTCTTACCCCGGCTTTTTGAATATTGCCCTTGAAAAGAGTATCAGAAGCGTTAAGAGAGATGCCGTTACAGCCAATATATAGTCTCCAACACCTACTGCTAAGCCTATTGCCGCGGTAACCCATAAGCTCGCTGCGGTGGTTATCCCCACAACTCTGTCCCGTTCAGCTAATATTGCTCCTGCGCCAATAAAGCCTATCCCAGCAACTATACCAGCGGCTATCCTCGCCGGGTCGATGCTAAATTCTAGCGAGATTAGCGTAAATAAACATGAACCGAGGCAGACAAGCATATGGGTTCTTAGCCCCGCTGGCTTATGCGCCTTCTCCCTCTCAAACCCAACAATCATTCCTAAGGTTACCGAGAGAATCAAACGGGCAATTTGCTCGCCAATAACTAGGTAATCCATAATAGGTTACTCGATTCCCTCAAATATAAATTATTTAGCACTGAAAAATGAGCAACATTAATATTCCCGGATTTACAATCTGTTATTCTGCCGGATGAAGAGAAGGCATTTGATTGAACCGATGATAGGTCAGAGTTAAACTGACGGCATCTTGCTATCCACCCGAAACACCTTAAAAGGCTGATTTTTAGGTGGAGTAGAGGGAGAGGTTAACCAGAGGATAGGGAGGTATCAACCCACAACATTCCTATGGGGCCTAGTTTAGTCAACGAATACGCTAACGACCCTAAGACTCTCAGCATCAATAAGCCCATAATCGGTAATCTTAAGTTTAGGCACAACTGGCAATGAAAGGAATGACATCGCCATAAACGGGTTCTTGATTTTACAGCCCAGATTAGATGCCGCGATTTCCAAGGCTCTAATCTTCTCGGCTATCTCCTCAGCCTCTAAATTAGCCATTAAGCCGGCGATTGGAAGTGGAAGCTCCTCAAAAATTTTGCCACCATTCACTATAACTAGACCCCCATTAATCTCCTTGATTCTTAAAATAGCCCTATACAAATCTGAATCATTAGTGCCAACTGCAATGATATTATGCGAGTCGTGAGCAAACGTTGAGGCTATAGCGCCACCTTTCAATCCAAAGCCAGTTACGAACCCCCTTCCAACCCTACCAGACCCACGATGCCGCTCAACAACACATATCTTTAGAATATCCCTATCTAAATCAGGCTTAACCTCACCATCAACAATAGCCATTTCACAATGAATCTCATCGGTGAGAATCTGATCTCTAATTAAACCGATAACTCTCACGGTTACTCTACCATATTCCACGCTTGGATGCCTAATGGCTAAATCCCCAATCCTTAAGCCACCAATATTAACCGATCCAATAGCAACGCTTTTATCTGGTTTCTCAACCGCACCCAAATACTTGCCGTCCTTTGCGACAACTCTGCCATTAATCAAGACAAGCTCGGGCCTAAAATCTCTCAAATTGTTTATTATAGCGATGTCTGCTGACTTTCCAGGTGATAGACTGCCCAAATTTGATAGTTTAAAGTATTCGGCTGGCTTAAGTGTAACCATCCTTATGGCGTCCACTGGGTCTAATCCCTCCTCAACGACCCTTCTGAGACAGTAATCTATATGTCCCTCACGTAGTATGTCATCTGCATGCCTATCATCTGTTACTAACATAACCCTCTCTGGGCAGCCTTTAGAGACAACCTTTATGAGCCTTGATATGGCCTTTGCCGTTGAGCCTTCCCGTATCATAATCCACATTCCAAGCGATATCTTCTCCCTTGCCTCATCTAAGCTTATCACCTCATGGTCCGAGCCCACCCCAACTAGAATATATGCGCATAACTCGTCCCCTCTTAAGCCCGGAGCATGCCCATCAATAATCATTCCCCTACAAGCCTCTATCTTCTCTAGGATTGCCTCATCCTTATCTATGACGCCCCTATAATTCATGACCTCGCCTAAGCCCAAAATATTTCTAAAGCTCTTCAACGCCCTTATCTCATCTAAACCTATCTTACCCCCAGTAGTCTCAAGGTTCGTTGATGGGACGGATGAGGGAATCATAAAATAAAACTTCAGCGGAGTCATTTTAGCATCCTCAATCATAAATTTTATGCCATCTAAACCCATGACATTAGCAATTTCATGCGGGTCTGCGATAACACAACCTGTTCCATGAGGGATAACTGCCCTCGCAAATGCGCTTGGCCTCATAAGTGAACTCTCTACGTGAACGTGCCCATCAATGTAGGCTGGCAGGATATATTTAGACTTAAAATCAAGGTTTTCTCTGGCCAGTTTAGGTTTCGAGCCAACATAAACTATTAGCCCATCCTTAATGCCAACATAGCCGTCAAAGATGATTCCGCCATAAACATCGACTATCTGCCCAGAAATCACCATATCCAGAGGCGAAATGCCTAAACAGGCATCTATAAGGTTCTTCATACTCCTAAACCCGAAAAGTAACGTGATAATGAAGGGGCCAATTAACGTTCATCTAATGGATAAAGCCCCCTTGAACCTCCCGTTTTCTCCTAGACATCTTAATAAGTAAATCAATGAGACGTTTATCTTCTAAAGGTTTAGTTTTGATTACTCCCTTTGATTCCGCCTCGCTAACTATTTCATCGCCAACCTCCGTGCGTACTACCGTGAGTGTCCAACCCTCAAGACCTAGCCCTCCGGCTGATATATCTGCTAATTCAGCTGAGAAGTCAGGGCATGCTCGGCAGAAAGTGCATGAGTATTCTTTAACATCCCTTAGTGGTATTGCTTTAACCTCGCCATCCTTCATCCTAAGAATCATCTTGCCTTTAATATTGATTCCAGAAACCTCCCCTAACTTAATACCCATCCTCTCCTGAAAGAAGGATTTAATAAGACCATTATAGGTGAAGGATTCACTGCAGAAAAGACCAACCGTAAAACTTATTGCATCCGCATATTTTTTCAGCGGGAGCATCTGGAGCTTTCTTACGGCGTGAATTTGGCATGGTGTTCCAACAAAGGACAATTTTCCAACATTATTCTGAACCCCCTCTTTAAGGGCTAGGAGGTTTGGTGAGTAAGTATATCTCGTCCCAGCACACTCTAGTATGTCATTTCTTGATAGCGCAAGCTTTGGAACCGCCTTTAAAGGCTCATCCGAGCTTTTGCCGGATATAGCGGCTCCATTAACTATACCCTTCTCAATCGCGAATATCAGAAGCGATGTCACAAGCCCACCATCCTGACAGACCATTCTCACATCATCACTTGAGGTTTGGGCTACTAGGATTCGCCTATAAACCCCAAACTCCTCAGTGGTATTGCGCTCTCTTCCGAAGACAAAGCGCTCTAAGGATGAAAGTGACGTGTTAAATCTTGGGCAAACCTGGGCGCATATGCCGCACATTTTACATTCGCTTATGAGTTCAGGTCCACCACTACTATACTCAAGACAATTGAATGGACATGATATTACACATGAGGCGCATCCAACACATAAACGCGGCTCAACAACAGACCTTAATAGAGTCTCCTCAAAACTCACCTTTCTAATCGGCATATACCCAGCCATCCTCAAACCAAATCTAATTAAGGAAGAATATAATATATCTTTTAGCATACTCAATGAAAATAGGGAGAGGCTGTTGAGCATAGAAAGCCTATTTAGCGAGTCTTTAACTGTTAGTTCGCAGGAGTTTCTTGGACTGATAAGTGAGGTTAACGAGATAATTTCAGGCGAGCAGGGAGCCGTTGGGAATCTGAAGATTACTGGTAGGCTTATACGCTTGCCAAGCAGCGGTGAAGCGACTATTATAGGGGATATACATGGAGACCTAGCAAGTTTAAAACATATACTTTCAGAGAGCCTATTTATAGAGAGGGCTTCAGCCGGAAAAGAAGTCTACTTAATATTCCTAGGAGATTATGGCGATAGAGGAGCCTATTCACCAGAGGTTTATTATTTCGTTCTAACACTAAAGAAGGCCTTCCCAGACAGAGTTATCTTGCTCCAAGGAAACCATGAGGGGCCGGAAGATATACTTGCATATCCACATGACCTACCACGACACTTAAGCAGAAAGTTCGGTCGGGATGGCTTAAGAGTCTACGGCGAATTAAGCGGTCTTTTTAGAAGATTTTACACTGCTGTAATTCTCGAAAGAAAGTTTGTGATGCTTCATGGTGGTGTGCCAAGTGAGGCTGAAAGCCCGGAAGATGTAGCATTCGCATATAAGCAGCATCCGCTCAAAAGCCACCTAGAGGAGATCTTATGGAGTGACCCGGCGGATGGAATTAGCGGCAAATATCCATCCCTAAGGGGAGCTGGCTATCTTTTCGGCGAGGATATAACGGAGCGTTTCCTCAGGATTATGGGTGCAAGTTTTCTAATTAGGGGGCATGAGCCGGCTGAGGATGGATATAAATTTAACCATGGCGGAAGGATTTTGACATTATTTAGCAGGAAAGGACCGCCATACTATAATACTCACGCAGCATACCTAACAATAGACTTGTCAGCCGACTTTGAATCAGCAAGCGATATCGAAAGGTTCATTCGAAAGTTTTAAGGGAAAGACAGCAGTATTATCAATTCTTCTATAAAGCTTTTAAAGAGAGAAATTAAAGAGATTATTGAGGAGAAATGCCGCGAACACTATTATATAGGGTGGATTTGACTAAAATTGAGGGTGAGGGTGATTTTCCCTGCCCCTCATGCGGAAATTTAATATCGCCGGATGATGAGAGCGGCCTAAACTATGAGATAGTTGATATTAAGACGGATAGGCAAGGAAGGCTTAGGGAGCTGATTATCATCTGTAAGAAGTGTGGAAGCGAGATACACCTCGAAGGATTTGAATTGCTTGATGAACTTGAAGAAGAAATAGAAGATACCAGCGAAGAAGAGGATATATAGAACTTCGCGCTCTAAGATACGGTGGTGGCATCAACCCTCACTTAATTAACTTTCTATGGTGATTCTCTTATGGATTTAAGGGGTTACTTCACATCCACGATAGGAAGTTTTCCGCTAGAGGATTCTGAGACTAATAGGGAGAGATGCCTAAGGGATTTAGCCAACCTAGGAATAGATTTTCCAGCATATCCACAGCTAACAGATATGGGTAGGCAGTTTCTGGACGGTTTGGTGAGTCAGGGATGCGGGATAATCCTAGAGAGGGGCAGATATAGATTGGCTGGTAAAGAGATAAATGTTGATGTTCAGCCAACCGGGTTGGAACCATTCTTTTGGGCTGTAAAATATGCTAAGGAGAATAACTTGAACCTTAAGATTAAGGCCGCAGTAACCGGTCCATTCACCTTGGCATCCTATATTGAAGTTAGGGATAGTGTTGCACCCTTTAATACAGCGTTATCTGACATCAGTTTAGTGGAGCAGCTTTCACAAATAATCTCTAAGGTATGCAAAGATGTCTCAAAGGATGCTAGCATGATTTCTATAGATGAGCCCATTTTAAGCGTTATTATTGGAGTAAGAGTACCATTCCAGTATAACGATGAAGATATTAAGAGAATATTTGATGTTTTAAGGGAAAGCTGCGGGAGCATACCCGTTGGAACACATATTTGTGGTAGGATATCTCCGAAGCTGGCTAGTATACTCCTAAAGACTAGCATGGACTTTTTAAGCCACCAATTTTATGATTCACCCGAAAACATGATGGTTTATGCGCCTAAAGATTTGAGGGATAATGACAAGATACTTTCCATTGGCTGCGTTTCAAGCATAAAACCACATGTTGAAAGCGTTGAGGAGATTCTCAAGCTCATGATGAAATTTAAAGACTACGGTGACTGCTTAATCTTTACGCCAGACTGCGGATTCAGAAACCTTATAATTGATGGTTCTAGGGAGAGGGGTTATGAAATAGCAATTGGGAAACTTAGGAATATGGTTGAGGCAACTAAAAGATTTAGGAGGATAAAGGCGCTAGATTAACCCGACATCCCTAAGTATCCTCTTGAACTCCTCTTCTCTAAGTGATGCTTTCCTCCCAAGCTCATAAAGTCTCTTGACTTCCTCAACAACTCTCATAAGGGTTTCCATATCCGGTTCCCTACCAGTTATCTCGATAATTTTATGTCTAATTATCGCCTTCCCAGAGTGCTTGCCTATTGTCAGCCTACGCACATTTCCGACGAGCTCTGGCGGATAAGGTTCATATGTTGCCGGGTCGTTCAGAACCCCATGCGTGTGTATTCCTGACTCATGAGCGAAAGCATAGGCACCTACAATAGCCTTATTGGGCGGGACAACGTAGCCTGTAGCCCGGCTTATGAGTTCCGCCAAAGCCGTTAGCTTCTGTGTTTTCCCCTCAAACTTTTTGACCCCATAATGCATGTAGAGGTTCATTATGACTTTCTCTGTCTCAGCGTTTCCGGCTCTCTCACCTATCCCAAGGAACGTTGTGCTCAAATAGATTCTATCCCATACTCCTGATGCGGCTCTAACCGCCGCAATAGTATTTTCAACGGCATTTCCGAAGTCATCATGCGCATGAATTTCTACATCACTTATCCTCGTCTCGTACTTGATGGCTTTAATCTTCGCTGGAATACCATTTGGCAATGGAGCATTTGGGTCTGAGAGACCAACGCCAACAGTATCACATATTCTATAGCATTCTGCCCCAGCCTCAGCAACAGCATTTATAAATTTCTTCTCGAAATTCCAGTCGGCTCTAGTGCTATCCTCACCGTGAACGAAGACTCTTAACCCATGGTCTTTTGCAGCATACTCAACGACCTCAACAACCCTGTTTAGAAGCTCATCTGGGGTTTTATTCGGCCACTTAGCCCTAAAATGTATATAGGATACTGGATGTGATATTCCAACCTCCTCGAAACCGCAGTCTATTGCGTCATCTATATCCTCCTTAACAGCCCTGCACCATCCGGCTAGGCGGGCGTTCAAGCCCATCTTCTGTATTAACTTAATAGCCTCTTTATCCGGCTTCTGATAATGATGTAACTCTATGCGTTCAACACCAATCTCATCGAGTAGGCGGGCTATTTCAGCAGCATCCTCCGGAGAAACTGCTAGCCCCGGCATCTGTATACCATCCCTAAGCGTTGTATCATCGATTATAGGCTCGGTCTTCATGGACAACCTAAAGTATAGGTCTTCAAAGGCCATCTTTCTAATCATATCCGAGCACACTTTCTTCCCACCCCTCCATCTACAGTTACTATTTTGGATTTGAGTTTGGTGGATGGAATATTGAGATTAATGTCTCGGTATGGACAACATTGGGATGCTGCTCGACCATCTCGTAAATTATCTTCTGGAGCTCTTTGAGACTTGAGGCTTCTATAACAACTACAGCATCATATCTTCCAAGAACCGAATTAGCCATCTTAACACCCTTTATCCGCCTAGACCTAACAATCTCCTCCGATGTTCCGGGCTTCATTTTAATGAGGACGAAAGCCCTCAAGGCCTTTCTTCTAAGGTCTTTACCAGTGCTCATCTGTCCCTTAACCCCAAACTTTATGCTATTCAATCTCGGTTAATGTTAAGGATGTCTCGGTATGCACGATGTTTGGGTCTCTCTCGATAACCTTATATAGTATCTCGTTTATGCTCTCCAGATTGGGCGCCTCAATTATGACGATTGCATCAAACCTCCCATATATCGCGTCGGCCTGGACAACTTCCTTAATGGTGCTCTTTATCCTTTTAACTACCTCTAATGATGTCCCGGGTTTTGTCTCAATAAATATATATGCCCTTAACATTACTCACACCTCCCACGCAATTTAACCTTACCCTTCATATATCTGGTTAAACCCCCTTAATAGTCAAGATACTTCATTATCTCCCATGGCGTTATGTAGAGACAGTACTGATGCCAATCATTCATCTTATACTCAATGAAGGTGTCAAATATGTGGCTCCCAAGGGTTCGGTGGATCACCTCATCACTCTTCATCTCATCAATGGCTTCCTTCAGCGTGGTTGGCAGCTCACCTATGCCAAGCGCCCTCCTCCTCTCAGGAGTCAGCTTATATATGTCTTCATCAACTGGGTCTCCTGGGTCAATCTTCTTCTTTATGCCATCAAGCCCAGCCATTAAGAGACATGAGAATGCTAGGTATGGATTGCATGAGGGGTCAACGCCACGATACTCGACACGCTTATAGGATGCATATTGAGGACCCCTATAGTAGACCGGTATCCTAACTAGCGCCGACCTGTTCCGGCGCGACCAAACAACATATATTGGAGCCTCAAATCCGGGAACAAGCCTTTTATAGGAGTTTACTGTTGGGCAGCATATTGCCGTTAAAGCCCTCGCATGCTCAAGCAATCCTCCGATAAAGTATCTTCCGGTCTGGCTGAGCTCAGCATAATCGTCGCTCTCATCATACATGACATTCACGCTGGTCCTCCAGAGCGATATGTGAACATGCATTCCACTGGCATTATCTAAGTATATTGGTTTTGGCATGAAGGTCGCTATTAAACCACGCCTCTTAGCAACATTCTTAGCTACAAACTTATAATATATTGTTCTATCAGCAGTCTCTACAAGCGGACCATACTGAAAGTCTATCTCAATCTGACCGGCTGTTGCAACCTCATGGTGATGCTTCTCAATCTTAAACCCGAAGTAATCTTCGAGTATTGCTGAGACCTCATTCCTATACTCAATCGTAG
>Ga0209394_1000368_pt1 | contig 36660 bp, 29 predicted proteins | sample JNZ201metaG_FD_184122 | JGI IMG/M metagenome (GOLD analysis project Ga0209394, IMG submission 184122) | Hot spring microbial communities from Jinze hot spring, China to study Microbial Dark Matter (Phase II) - JNZ 20120812A (SPAdes) (version 3) ...
GTTTGGGAAAAAAGACATTTCTTTTTTTATTGATTTTGATATAATAAAGAAAATAGCAGAGGAGAGGGGATTTAAGGTAGAGGTTCAAAAACTCTGGCGGTTTGTAATTTCAAGTATAGAGAACTTCAAGGAGGATTTTGAAAGATTTCTTGAATCACACAATAAAATAGCAAATGTGTTGTCGCTTATGGATATAGTGAAGGGTTGGGGGAGTTTTTCTGTGATAACTTTGGAAAAAGTTGAAAATTCGGAAAGATGAAGAAAAAAAGAGAAAAATTTTTTCTTTGATTTTTTCTGATGGAGGGGTAGGTTGAGGTATGGTTGTAAATATTGAATCAAAGAGCAAGGCGTTTTTGTTTGACTGGAAGTTATCGTGGAAATACTTTGAAAAATATATGAAGCAAAGGGAAGGGGTGATAGGTAGTGCGAAGGTAAGAGAGCAGATTTTAGCTTTTGTGAGGAGGGTGCTGAATGATAACAAATTGAGGTTTATAACACGTGCTGATATTCCGAAGGTTGAGAGTGTTTTGAAAGAATCTGCGGGCGAAAATCCTTTCTTCCAGAGAGCGTCAAAACTCTTTGTGAATTTTCTCAACCATTATTTGGAGTAAATTTTTTTAAAGCCACAAAAAAGAGAGATTTTTGCGACATATTTTAGAATTTTGATATGGTGGAGATAAACCAAGCTGTATCTTTGGAGAGGATAAGGGTCTGGAAAGTAGATGGTTTTGAAGGTGTGTTTTCCCCCCTTTTTCTGAAAAATGACCCGTCTTTGAAATCGTACTTGGAGGAAGGCGGGTATAGAGCTCTTGAGAGGGCTCTTTCTATGAGACCTGAGGAGGTTATAGAAGAAGTCAAGAGGTCTGGTTTGAGGGGGAGAGGTGGAGCGGGATTTCCGACGGGCGTGAAGTGGAGTTTTATGCCAAAAGATGCGGAGAGGAAAATTTTGGTATGCAATGCCGATGAGGGGGAGCCGGCGACTTTCAAGGATAGATACATAATAACTTTTGTGCCACATCTTCTTGTGGAAGGAATGATGATATCTGCTTATGCGATCGGCGCTCGTGAGATTTTTGTATATATAAGAGGAGAATATTGGAATGAAGCTTTGATTCTCAAAAAAGCTGTTCAGGAAGGGGTTGAGTATGTTAAGAGCAAGTTTGGTGTAAGTTTTGATATAAAGGTTATGCAGGGGGCTGGTGCGTATATAGTCGGGGAAGAGACAGGGCTTTTGAACTCGCTGGAAGGGAAGAGAGGGCACCCGCGTCCAAGACCTCCGTATCCCGCTCAAAAAGGTTATATGGGCTATCCGACATGTGTGAATAATGTTGAGACACTTGCGTGTGTTCCTTTCATAATAAATAAGGGAGCAGATTGGTTCAAGAGCATAGGCACAGAAAAAAGCACCGGTCCAAAACTCTTCTGCGTTTCTGGAAAGGTGAAAAAACCTGGTCTTTATGAGCTTCCTATGGGATTTCCTTTGAAAAAACTTATAGAGCTTGCGGGGGGAACATCTTGTGGAGGTAAAATAAAGGCGGTGATTCCTGGGGGGACTTCTGCGCCTCCTCTCACTCCCGATGAATTAGAGAAAGCGACTCTTGATTTTGAATCGATTGCATCTTTCGGTTCTTTTTTGGGAACAGCTTCATGTGTTGTTATTTGTGAGCATGAATGTATTGTGAGGGTTGGATGGAGTATGGCACACTTTTACGCAGATGAATCGTGCGGTCAATGCACAACTTGCAGGGAAGGAACAAGGTTTATAGAGTATCTTTTTGAAAAGATAGAAAAAGGCAAGGGTACAGAAAAAGATGTTATGACTTTGCTTGATGTTTCATCTTGTATTCCGGGGTCTGCGATTTGCGCTCATGTTGATGCTGGTTCTCTTCCTGCTAAAAAAATAGTTAGCAGTTTTAAAGAAGAAGTAATGTCTCATCTCGGAAAAGTTTGCAACGGTAAAAATTGTGAATTTTCTCTCCACACCTAAAATATCTCTTAAATTTAATAGGCAAATATTAAAATTGATTTTTAAAATAGTTTTGTGGTAGTAGAAAGAGCATTTACGCTGATGATTTATTTCAGTATTTATAAAAAAATGTTTTCTGAAAGAGAGGTGCTTGAAAAATGGGAGAAGATGAAAAATTTTATTCCAAGGAGAAACAATTACCTGAGGAAGTTCAGGAGGAGATAAAGAGGGAGCTAATTGAACAGGAAAAGAAGTTAGGTCAGGAGATATTCATTGAGGATCTTCCTTATTGGACAAGGATTGCAGTAGTAGAGGACGGGAAAGTTCAAGATATTTTTCTGCAGTTGAAGAACGGGAAAAGCGACGACTTTTTAAGCGGGAATATATATAAGGGCAGAATAGAAGATGTTGTTCCATCTATGCAAGCGGTATTTATAAACATAGGAGCTGAAAAAAATGCATACCTTTTTGTTCCGTCGCGCTCAAAAATTGAAAAGTATAAGTCCGGTGAGGAGATTATAGTCCAGATAAAAAAAGAGAGTATAGATGGGAAGGGAGCTAAGGTTTCAGATAATCCGACTTTGCCGGGCAAGTATCTTGTCTTTACTATGGAAAAAAGGATAGGTATTTCAAAGAAGATAAAATCAAATTATGAGAAGAACAGGTTAAGAAGGTTGATAACAAAGCTTCTTGAAAGCGTTAAGGATGAAGAGGTTGGTATAGTTGCGAGAACCGAGGCGCAAGGTGTTCCCGAAGAGCTTATAAGAGAGGATTTTGAAAGGTTGCTTAAAGTTTATCGTGAGTTAAAGGAGAAAGCGAAAAATAATCCTCCGCCGGTTCTCCTTTGGTCTGATTCAGATATAGTTCGCAGAACAATAAGAGATCTCGCTTCTTCAAACCTCAAAAAAGTTGTATCTAATTCGGAAGAAAAGCTGAAGATGGCAAAGGATTTGGTCAGTGAGTTCTTCTCTCATATTTTGGAAAATGTAAGTTTTGAATTATCTCCTTCTCCTTTCGTTTTTCAGGAGTATGGTATAGAGAAAGAGTTTCAAAATGCTCTCAAAGATGAGATAGAGATAGAGGGTGGGATAAAGCTTATATTCAACGAGACAGAAGCTTTTACCGCGGTTGATGTAAATACCGCTTCATTTACGGGGACAGAAAACCTAGATATAACTGCTTATCAGGCGAATCTTCTTGCTGCTCGTGAGATAATGAGGCAGATAAGGTTAAGGAAGCTGGGGGGGATAATAATTGTTGATTTTATAGATATGAAGAGCAGACAGTTGAAAACGAATCTTTTGCGTGAGGTGAAAAAGCTCGTTGAAAAAGATAGGGAAAAAACCAGAGTTTTTGGTCTGACAAAATTGGGGCTCCTTGAGATTTCAAGAAAAAAAACAGGATACTCTCTGAGAAAGCAACTTATGTCAAGGTGTCCGACATGCGGGAATGGTTTTATTCATTCTGATATACTCAAAATTCATGAAAATCTTGTGAAACTTTCAAAACTTCAGGGCAGGGTAGTAAGGGTTTCTCCCGAAAGCTTCAAAATAATAGATGATTACATTAAAAAGTTGAACATTAATGTAAGGGTTCAGCCGAAGTATGGATTAGAAAAATGGGCTGTTGAGGTTTGAACACAACGCTGAAAAAGCGGGAAAAATTCAAAAAAATGCAGGAAAAATCTAAATCTCTCCAAAGACAATTAATAATTGAAAATTAACTGCTATGATAGGTAAAAAGAACAAGGAGTGGAAGAAGAAGAAATTTGAGGAAGTAAAACTGCTGAAAGATAGATATGAATCTTTTATCTTCTTCAATTTCAATGGACTTGATGTTCCAAAGATGATTCAGTTAAGAGATGGTATGAAGGAAATAGGTAATGAAACGAAGGTGACGAAAAATGTTTTTATAAAAATGCTTTTTGGGGTTGAATTTGAGGATCCAACAGGTATAATAGCTGTTAAAGATGATCCTATAAAATCGGTCAAGGTTTTATCAAAGCTTATAGACGAGAACAAAATAAAGGGTTCTCTGATTGGTGGTAAGTTTTTCTCCGCAGAGGAGACGGTTTCGTTCAAGAGAATGCCAGATTTATCAGAAGTAAGAGTGTTGATGGTTGGAACTCTCATTGGTGCTTTATATAGGCTTATATCTTCTCTTTTATGGTATCCATCATCTTTGATTTACATTCTGAAACAGAGGTCGGAAAAGCAGGGGTAGTTTTGGGAAAGGGGGAGTTTGAAAATGGCAGAGAAGGATAACTTGATGGAGAAGGTAAAGGAGCTGAAAGAGATGACCGGAGCAGGCTTTTCAGAGTGTAGAAAAGCGCTTGTAGAAGCAAACGGAGATTTAGAGAAAGCAGTTGAGATACTCAAGAAAAAGGGTATAGCAAGAGCTGAAAAAAGACTTTCTCGTGAGGCAAAAGAAGGGATAGTAGATGCTTACATACATATAGGTGGTAGGATCGGAGTTCTTGTTGAAGTCAACTGTGAGACCGACTTTGTCGCAAGAAATGAAGAGTTCAAGAGATTTGTCCACGAGATTGCTATGCAGATCGCTGCTATGGCTCCGCGCTGGATTAAAAGAGAAGATGTCCCTGAGGAGATAGTCAAGAAGGAGTTTCAGATTTATTTTGAGCAGAGCAAAGCAGAAGGTAAGCCAGACCATATAGCAGAGAAGATAGCAAAAGGTAAGCTGGAAAAGTTTTTTGAGGAGAACTGTCTTTACGAGCAGATATGGGTGAGAGATGGGAAGAGTAAAGTTGAAGAGCAAATAAAACTTATGATATCTAAATTCGGTGAGAACATAGTAGTAAGAAGGTTTGCGAGGTTTGAGGTCGGTAGAGAATAAAATTTCTCTCCAAGTTTTTTCCTAAATATATAGCTTGTTTATTTTTATATATTCAAGGACTGGTTCTGGCACAAGATACTTTACTGACTTTCCTTCTTTTATAAGTTTTCTTATCCTGGATGATGATATATCAAGTATTTCTGCATCTATCTTTATAAATTCAGGGGGTATAGGATTTTTACCTTCGCATATTCTTGGGAACCAGCATATTTTGACAAGTTTTTTTATCTCTTCGCTTTCTTTCCACGATGAAAAGTGTATTGCCGAGTCCTCTCCTATCAATAGGTAGAACTCCTTTGCCCAGACATTGTCTAAAAAAAATCTTATTGTATCTATTGTGTATGAGATACCTCCTCTTTCTATTTCGCATGTAGATACTTCAAAATCTTTGTGTGGTATGACTGCCAATCGTATCATATTTAATCTGTGTTCTGCTGATGCTATGGGTAAGTTTTTGTGCGGTGGGATGTTTGCGGGGACGAAGAAAACTTTTTTGAGTTCAAGCTGTTCAACTGCTCTTCTTGCCATGACAAGATGCCCTATGTGCGGTGGGTCAAAGGTTCCTCCAAATATTCCAACCTTTTCTAAAAACTCCATAAGGAAATTAAAGGGAGATTAAGGTAAATTTTAAATTCTGGCTTGATAAAATAATTAATCGTATAGAAAAAGAGCAGATAAAATACAAATTTAGGTGTAGAAGTATTAAAATTAGAAATTATGGAAGGACAGAGCGCTTTGAGAGAGTTAGCCGAAGTATTTGTTCCTCAGGAGGAAGGAAAGGAGGAAAGGAAGAGGTTTTTTCCTATTGTTCTTTTGTTTTTACTATTCTGGCTCGGATTTGTTCTTTACTCATCAAGAATACAGGTGGAGATAAGGGAAGATGTTGTGGAGATAGAGAAATTGCCTGAAAGATTTGCGAAAATTGTTGTTCCAAAACTTGTTGAAGAGAAGAAAGCAGAAGAGAAGGTAGAACAGAAAAAGGTTGAGAAGAAAGAGGAGAAAAAAGAGGTTGCTGGGGAGAAAAAACAGGAATCCTCAACACTAACGAAAGAGCAGAAGAAAGAAATAATAAGAGAGAAGGTAAGACAGGTCGGGGTCTTAGCACTTCTTACAGCGAAGGGAGAAGGGGAGGGAAGCCCGCTATCTGAACTTCTTGGTGGGGGAGCTGTTCAGAATTTAGATGAGTTACTCAGTGGTATAAGTGGAGTAAAAGTGGCGGAAAAGGGGGAAGAGCTTAAACCTCTTGAACTTGGTGGAGGTGGGATACAGAAAAGAGAAGCAGATATAGGTGCGCTTGCGGCAAGAGGTGGTAAAGAGGTGAAGCTTGAGGAGAAAAAAGTCGCAGCAGTTCAATCAAAAATAACAGCAGAAGAGCCAGAAATTTCAGGTGGTCAGCTTGATGAGGAGACGGTGAGGAAAATAGCTTTGAAGAATCAGGTATCTTTGAAGTATTGTTTCCAGAAAGCCCAGATGAGAAATCCGAACCTTCAAGGAAAAATAGTTGTTGAGATAGTTATAGATGGGGAAGGAAAAGTTTCAAGCGTATCGGTGAAGGAATCAACAATAGATGATCAGGAAATGGTTTCATGTGTTCTCAGAATGATAAAGAGATGGCAATTTCCTGCTACTGGAAGCGAGATCACAATAACATTCCCGCTTGTTTTCATTTCAATTTCATAATCGCAAAGTCAAATTTCAGACCAGAAAACACTTGACCTTTCTTTCATTAATGTGCTTATCTTGTGGGATTTTTTCAAAGCATATACTTTGTGCAAGGGGGCACCTTTTTGCGAACCTGCAACCTTCCCAGTGTATATCAAGTGGTGAGCCGGGAATTGGTTTTACCTTCTCGTCCTGCTGAGGAATAGATGCAATGAGCGCTTTTGTGTATGGGTGAAGTGGATTATGCAGGACCTCGCGGGTTTTTCCCATCTCCACTATCCATCCCCCATACATGACTGCGATTTTATCTGAAATCCATGCGACCACAGATATATCGTGTGAGATGAAGATCATAGATATAGATTTCGAATCAACTATATCTCTGAGGATTTTTAGTATTTGCGATTGTATTGTTGGGTCAAGGGCTGTTGTTGGCTCATCTGCAATTATGAGTTCTGCACCTGAAATAATTGAGATAGATATGACAGCTCTCTGTTTCATTCCTCCCGATAGTTCGTGCGGATACGAGTTAAACCTGATTTCTGGTTCAGATATTCCAACGGATCTGAAGACATTTAAAGCTAATTTTTTAGCTTCGCTTTTGGATGTTCGGTTGTGAATAATGAGCGGTTCTATCACCTGATAGCCGACTTTGAAAACGGGATTAAAAGCTGAATGCGGATTTTGTAGAATCAGCGAGATTTTCTTACCTCTTATTTTATCTACTTCTTTTTCCGGGATTTTGAGAATGTCTCTGCCTTCAAATATTATTTCTCCTTCTACTTTTGAGTTAGGAGGGGTGAGTCGTAATATAGAGAGGGCGGTCATAGTTTTTCCTGAACCTGATTCTCCGACGATTCCGAGCACTTCTTTACGGTGGATTGAAAAACTCACAGAATCAACGACTTTTTTATCTGAAAAAGATACTGAAAGATTTTTTACGGTCAGGATAGGTTCTGGCATGATTTATTTTTTTATTCTGGAATAAGTTTATATTTTCTCAAAGTATCTTTGAGTATAGGTAAGTTCTTTTCTGATAGAGGGGAGAGAGGCAAGCGGAGTTCTGGGCTTTCTATTATTCCCATAAGATAAAGAGCTGTTTTTACGGGTATAGGGTTGGTTTCAATAAATAGGTTGTTGAAGAGTTCAAGGAGGTAAAGATGAATTTCTCTTGCTTTTTGGAAGTTTCCTTCAAGGCAGTTCCTTACGAGTTCTGTCATTTCTTTTGGGACTATGTTTGATACTGATGATATAACGCCTTTTCCTCCGATTGCCATTATTGGTAGGGTCATTATGTCATCGCCTGATAGAACGGCGAATCCTTCTGGAGCTCCTTTTATTATCTCTGATATTTGTTTTATGTTTCCTGATGCTTCTTTTATTCCTTTTATGTTTTTGCATTCATAAGCGAGTTTTAAAGTTGTTTCTGCTTCAATATTTACTGCGGTTCTTCCGGGGATATTATAGAGGAATTGAGGGATTTGACATTCTTCTGCTATTTTTTTGAAGTGTTCGTAAAGTCCTTTTTGAGTTGGTCTGTTGTAGTATGGAGCGATAAGGAGTACCGCATCGGCTCCTATTTTTTCTGCGGATTTTGTGAGTTCTATTGCTTCTTTTGTAGAGTTAGAGCCGGTTCCTGCCATAACTTTCACTCTGCGGTCGGCAAATTCAACGGCAAGTTCTATAACTCTTATATGCTCATCATAGTCAAGTGTAGCTGCTTCTCCTGTTGTTCCACATGGCACTATTCCATCACATCCTTTTTCAATCACAAAGTTTATAAGTTTTTTGAAAGATTTTTCATCTATTTTCCCATCTTTAAATGGGGTTACAAGAGCTACCCAATTGCCCTCAAATTCATTTTTTTTGTTGTTTCTATCTTTCTTCATTTCTTTTCCTCCCGTTTCAATCAATATTTAATTTTTATTTTTATTTTTTTGTGAATTAATTTTTCATAAGCATCCTCGCACTATGGATATTCCGAAAATCAGCATCAGCATAGCGAGTATAAAGTTTATTCTTCCTACTATACCTGAAATTTTTCTCATACTGCCTGTTTTTCCTTCTCGCATAAGTTTTACAGCTTTCGGTCCTACCCAGAAATCATGTATTGCGCTTACTATGATGATAAGAAAAAAAAGATGGAGTTTTAAAACTATGTATTTGCCGTTTGTTTGTTCGGACCACAGGAATGGGTTTATTGTTCCGGTTCTCGCATAGGCATTTACAAAACCTGTGATGAGCATTAATGGGAAAATAAAAAACCATGTTATTTTACTGAAGTGTACTGCGATTTTTTCAAGTATAGCGGGATAACTTTCTATTTTTTGTATTGCAGGGCGGATAATAAATGACACAAACATCATTCCACCTGCCCAGAACGCAAATCCTAAAATGTGGAGAAAAACACTTATTTTATAGAGTTTTTCCATGTATCTTTCAAGATAGCATAAATATTTGGCACAGAGTTTTGCGGTTTTGCAGTTTTTGGTTATCAAAGTCAATCAGTAAAAACAATTCAAAAATAAATATGTATTGGTGCGATGTCTTACATATTATTACGATGAAGGTTTCGGAGTATTTTATTTTTTCTCTTAAAGAAGCACCAAAAGACGCGGAATCAAAAAGTCATTTTATCCTCACGAAAGGTGGATACATAAAAAAATTAGCGTCGGGAATTTACGATTTTACACCGCTCGGTTTTAAAGTCCTTAAAAAAATAGAAGATGTAATAAGGGAAGAGATGATAAGAATAAACTGTTATGAAGTCCGACTTCCTATTATGACTCCATCTGAACTCTGGAAGGAGACGGGAAGATGGGATGTTTATGGGAAAGAACTTATAAGGTTCAAAGACAGGAATGAAAGAGAGTTTTGTCTTGCACCAACTCACGAGGAGATTATCACAGACCTTGTGAGGTTTTTTGTAAATTCGTGGAGAAATTTGCCTTTTTCTTTGTTCCAGATTGGTCCGAAGTTCAGAGATGAAGCAAGACCGCGTTTTGGAATTATAAGAGCAAGAGAATTTATAATGAAAGATGCTTATTCATTTGACAGAGACGAAGAAGAAGCTGAAAATACGTACTGGAAATTTTACAGAGCATACGAGAGGATTTTTGAGAGGTTGAACATTGATGTTATTCCTGTTGAGGCGGCTGTGGGTGCTATTGGAGGAAAATTCTCACATGAGTTCATATTCCTTACAGATTACGGTGAAGATAAAGTAATGGAATGTGAAAAATGCCATTTTATATCAAAAAAAGAAATTGCAAGCTTTTTTGTAGATGTTGATAAACTCATGGGGGAACTTATGAGAGAAGCACAGAACCAGAACAAAGCTCCAAAAAAGAAAGTCCACACTCCCGCAACTACCACTGTTGAAAAACTCGCAGAGTTTCTCAATATTCCGACTTCAAAAATAATAAAATCGTTTTTCATAAAAACTCAGAGGGGGAACTATGCTTTGTGTCTTGTCAGAGGAGACAGACAGGTTTCAGAAGATAAGCTCGCTCAATACATAGGTGAAAATTTTGAACTCGCTGACGAGAGCGAAGTGAAAAGTATATTTGGTGCAGGTAAAGGGTTTATTGGACCCTTGAGATACAGAGGCAGAATTATTGTTGATAGAACCGTTCTTTACTGCAAAGACGGAGTTGCAGGAGCTGACGAAGACGACTTCCATTACATAAATGTTGTACCTATGAGAGATTTTCCTGTGAAAGAAATAGCAGATATTTCTCTTGCTGAGGAGGGTGATATATGCCCGAAATGTAAATCGGGAAATTTGAGAGAGAAAAAAGGTCTTGAACTCGGGCATGTTTTTTATCTTGGCACAAAATACTCAGAACCTATGGAGCTGACATATACAGATAAAGACAAGACGAAAAAGTATGTTGTTATGGGGTGCTATGGTATAGGTGTCTCAAGAGTCCTCGCATCTCTTGTTGAGAAGTTTGGAGATGAGAGAGGAGTTGCATTTCCTCCTGAGATTGCTCCTTTCAAGGTTCATATAATACCAGTTAATATCAAAGACGAGATTATAGCGGAAACCACATTCAAAATTTACTCTGAAATAAAAGATGTATCACTTCTTGATGATAGAGATGATATAAGTCCGGGGGAGAAATTTGCAGATTGTGATCTATGGGGGGCTCCGATAAAAATTGTCGTAGGGAAACTACTCAAAGATAAGGGAAAGATAGAAATAATTAACAGATTGACAGGGGAGAGAAAAGAGGTAGAAGCTGAAAAGGTGAAAGAAGAAGTTGAAAAATACCTTAACGCAAAGAACGAATAAACAAGAAATCTGAAATACTCTAAAACAGATTACTCTTCAAAGGTTTTTTCTCTATAACCTTTTTCAACTATTTCAAGGAGTATTCCAAGGAAATCTTTTGGGTGTATGAAGAAAACTCTTTTTCCTGTTGCTCCTATTCTTGGTCCAATTATTCTATAACCTTTGTTTTTCAGTTCTTCTAATTTTCTGTCAAAGTCATCAACCTGTACTGCTATGTGATGAATTCCTTCTCCTCTTTTTTCAAGGAATGATTTCACAGCGGAGTCGTTGGAAAAGGGCTCTAAAAGCTCTATTCTTGTTGAGCCGATCCAGATGAAGGATGCAGTTAGACCTTCTGTTTCTACTCTGTGTCTTCCCGAAGGTTTTACTCCAAGAACTTCTTCAAATTTCTTTTCTGCTTCTTCAAGGTTATTTACTGCGACTCCTATGTGTTCAGAAAAAGGTAGAAATCCTGCGGTCATAGCTCCTATATCTATGGGTGATATTCTCTGGACTTCGCATGAAAATCCTTTTTCTTTGAGGGAGTCGGTGAGTGCGGTCTGCCAATCTTCAAACTGTGAGACAACAAAAACACTTTTGGGTTTTATTGCTATTATTTCTCCGGCGAGAATCTCAACAGAAGCCGGAGTTGGGAAGTTTATCTTTGCAGTCCACAGATGTTTTTCTCCGTCTTTTTCGGCTACGAGGTAATCTGCTCCTTTTTTTGCTATCTTGAAGTAAGGAGATAGGATTGCCTCCAGAAGTTTCATTTCTCTTTCAATCTCGCTCATATTTGAAAAAATATAAATTTCAAAATTTTCTTGGAATGAAAAAACGAATAAATTATTTGAAGTGTTTTTATGGAGATGAGAGGAAAAGAAGGTTCTGAGAAATTGACTCCTGCTATGAAGCAATACCTTCAGATAAAGGCAGAGTATCCTGATTGTCTTTTGCTTTTCAGGATAGGAGATTTTTACGAACTCTTTTTTGAAGATGCTGTAATTGCTTCGCGAACTCTTGACATTGTTTTGACATCAAAAGATGGTTCAATTCCTATGGCTGGATTTCCACATCACGCAGCGGAATCGTATATTTCTCGTCTTGTCAAAGAAGGTTTCAAAGTTGCGATATGTGAGCAACTTGAAGACCCGTCAAAAGCAAAGGGCATAGTTAAAAGAGGTGTTGTGAGAGTTATTACTCCGGGACTTGTGACAGAGCTGAGTTTTGTTTCTCCAGATGAGAACAATTTTATTGCGGTTATAAGAGGGCATGTTGTAATCTGGGCAGATATAACAACCGGTGAGGTGAAAGCTAAAATAGCAAGAGATGATTTTGATTTGAGTGAGCTTATAAGAAAAATTTCTCCGAAAGAGATACTAAGTGATGTGAATATTTTCCCGGAGTATAAATTCACAAGGATTGACTTCCCGAGCGATTCTGAGGCGCGAGAAATTTTGGGAGAGAACTTTGATTCAATTCCAGATGTTCTGAAAGTTTCTTTTGCTTCTCTCGTAAAATATATAAGAGAAAACATAAAAGATATAGAGATAAGGATTGAGAAACCAGAGATTGAAGATGATTCGTTTGCTGTTCAGATTGACTCAAGAACTCTTGATAACCTTGATGTTTTTAAAACCTATGAGGGGAAGAAAGGAAGTTTGTTGTGGGTTTTAGATAATACAAAAACTCCTATGGGTAAGAGAAAGCTCAAAAACATCATAAGCTCTCCACTTGCAGACATAGAAAAGATAAGAGAACGACTTGACGCAGTAGAAGAGGTCATTTCAAAAAAAGCTTATGAAGAGATTGACCTTGAAGGAATTGCAGATATGGAAAGATTAACGATAAGATTGATGAGAAAGATAATTAATCCGAAAGAACTTGTTTCGCTGAAAGAATCTGCAAAAAAGACGATGACTACAAAATCTAAACTCAACGAATTTTCATCAAAACTGATAAGAAAGTTAGCTGATGATATTCCAGACCTCTGGGAGTTTGTGGATATTGTGGAAAGATATATAGTTGAACCTCCTCCGCTCAAAGCACAAGATTCAGCTATAAAAAAAGGTGTTTCAGAAGAACTTGACAGAATAAGAGAGATAAAAGAGAACTCCGAAAAAATTCTCATAGAGTATGAAGAAAAAGAGAGAGCGAGAACAGGTATTCCTTTGAAGATAGGATATAATCAAGTTTTTGGATACTACATAGAGGTTTCAAAAACTCATCTTGGAAAGGTTCCGAGTTATTTTAAGAGGAAGCAGACGCTCACAAATGCTGAAAGATTTACGACAGAAGAACTTGAAAAAATTGCCTTTGAAATTTCATCTGCTTCTGAAAGAGAGAAGGTTCTCAATCAGGAGATTTACAATCAGCTTATAGAAGACCTGCAGAGGTTTTGTGTTGATTTGCTCCAAGCTTCAAGAGCAATAGCTTTTTTAGATGTTATATTTTCTTTCGCTCAGACCGCTTTCAAATATGACTGGGTCAAACCTCATATCACAGACGAAAAAGTTCTCTACATAAAGGAAGGAAGACATCCTTCTTTGGAGCTTATGCTCAAAGATGAGAAGTTTATTTCAAACTCTGTTGAACTTGATGAAAACGATTTTATGTGGATTATAACTGGTCCAAACATGGCTGGCAAATCGGTTTTTCTAAAGCAATGTGCCCTTATAACTCTTCTTGCTCAGATTGGTAGTTTTGTTCCAGCAAAAGAGGCGAAAATAGGTATAGCAGACAAGATATTTTTCAGAACAGGAGCATCAGATGATATAGCAAGGGGGAGAAGCACTTTTTTTGTTGAGATGGAGGAGTTATCTCAGATACTCAAAAATATGACCGAAAAGTCGCTCGTTTTTCTTGATGAGGTCGGCAGAGGAACATCAACTTTTGATGGTATATCTATTGCCTGGGCTACTGCTGAGTATATAAATAAAAGAAAGGTGAGATGCCTTTTCGCAACCCACTTTCATGAACTCTCTTTTCTTGAACTGAACCTCAAAGGGATAAAAAATATGCATTTTTCTGCTGAAAGAATAGGGGGGAATTTGGTTTTTGTGAGGAAGATAAAAAGAGGTCCTGCAGGAAAATCATGGGGAATAGATGTCGCACGCCTTGCAGGAATACCAGATGAGATAATACAAAAAGCCGAAAAAATTCTTATCGCACTTGAGCAGGGAAAAATAGGAGATGTTATAAAAAAGATTTCTGGAATACCTTTGCAGATCTCTCTTTTCTCCGCTTCAACATATAAATCTGACCCGATAAGGCAGGAATTGAAGAAAATAGACATAAACTCTATTACTCCTCTTGAAGCTTTGAATATACTATTAGAGCTTAAAAAACTTGCCGAACAATAAAAAAATCAAACCACTATGCAAAGGAGATTTACTATTCGTCAGGAAAAACTTGAAAAGAATGTATCAGAGATAATTTTAAGACATATATGTTTGGGGATTGAAAGGGACTTTGATATTTTTCTTGCTATTCCTGTTATGGCAGATCGGGAGATTTTTTCAACTCTTCAATCTATTTCAGAGTGTGATACACTTGGCAAAAGTGTGGTTGTAGCGGTTTTGTTGAACGAACCAGAAGATGCAGAAGAAAATATAAAAGAAGAGAACAGAAAGATTTTTGAAGAGCTTTTGCGTGTATCCAAAAGGTATGAAAGAGACGATCTGAAAATTGAGGTAAGGTATATAAGGTCTGTTCCAAAAAATGTAGCTGGGGTAGGTTTTGCAAGAAGGATTCTTATGGATGAAGCGATATGCTCAATCTATAAAAAATGCAAAAGAAAAGATGAACTTTATGAGATTTTATATCGGAAATTTATATTTTCTCTTGATTCTGATTCAACCGTTTCAAAAAACTATTTTTCTGCTTTTGATTTCGTTGATTCAAAAGGAGCTGACTTTGGAATAATGTCTTTTGCTCACAGGTTTTCTGAAAGAGAAGAAATAAAGGAAGCTGGAATAGTTTGGGAGTTATTTTTGAGGTATTGGAAAAATTCTTTGAGAGTTTGTGGTTATAAAAATGCTTTCTATCCTATTGGTTCTCTTTTTGCTTTCAGGGCTTTGGTTTATGTTGTGAGCATGGGTATGAGTGTGCGAAAAGCCGGGGAAGATTTTTATTTTTTGCAGAAGGTTATGGGTTTTTCAGATGTTGTTGAAGTGCCAGGGGTTTATGTTTTTCCGAAAGCTGAACCTTCTTTGAGAACTCCGTTCGGCACAGGTAAAGAGATATATCTTTTCATTTCGGGAAACAGAGATAGAATTGAAAAAGTATGGAATTTCAGGTCTTTTGAAGTTTTAGAGCAGGTAATTCAGAATCCAGAAAATCTACCAGACATATTTTTTGATTTTCTGAGGAATAATGAGAAGTTTCGGGCTCAGTATGAGAGATTGGAAAAATTGAGGTTAAAAGACAGAGAGCTTTTTGTTGAGAAGTTTTTTGAGTGGTTCAATCCTTTTAAAGTTTTCAAATTCTTGAGATTCTGCGAGAGTATATATGGGCGTTCGTTCATAGATGAGGAGGTTAGAAAGCTCATAATGAAGATGGATGAAAAAGGTTATATTCAGAGCGATGAGCTGAAAAATGAGAAGATGAAATTACTTGACTTTGAGAGGAAATCTGAAAGTTATAGTTCAGGTATGACTGAAAGTAAGGTTCACAGATATGAATCTTTGCTTGCTTTTTTAAGGAAAGTAGATGATTATTTGAGTTTTTCAAGATGATAGTTAATTTGTTTTTTGGGGTATAGATGGTGAATATTCAGAAAAGTCCTGTGCTTCCGAATCCTCCTTCTCCTCTTTCTGTTTGTGAAAGTTCATCTGAGATTTCAACATCAACTTTCTCGTATTTTGAGATTACAAGTTGAGCTATTTTCATTCCTTTTTCCACCTTGAAGCTTTGATCTGATAGATTTATGAGTATAACTTTTACTTCTCCTCTGTAATCTGAGTCAATTGTTCCTGGGGTGTTAAGGACGGTGATACCTTTGAGTGCGAGTCCCGATCTTGGTCTGACCTGACCTTCGTATCCTGGGGGGATTTCAACAGATATTCCTGTTTTTATGAGTTTCCAGCTTTTTGGGGGTATTTCGGTTTCTTCTGATGAGAAGAGGTCAAGTCCTGCGGAACCGCTTGTTGAGTATGCAGGTATTTTTGCGTCTTCAACAAGTTTTTTGACTTTGATTCTTATCATCGTTGATAAAAAGGTAATATGATTTTTTAGGTTTGGGGTTTTTGTGGAGTTTTGAGTAGGGGTGAGAGAGGTACGAGATTTTTAAAAGATTGGTTTTTTTGATTTATTGATTTTTCTTGTGTTTTTGTTTATAATTTTTTATTAGTTTTCACACTCCCCGGTAGCTCAATTGGCAGAGCGTGTGCCTGTTAAGCACAGGGTTGCAGGTTCGAGTCCTGCCCGGGGAGCCAAAAGTACTAACTCCTTATATTTTCAAATCCCTGTTGAAACCCATCAAATATAAGCTCAATTTTTATACTCAATTTTTTCTTTTTTTGTGATAAAATTTCAATAAAAAGAGTAAATAAATTTCAATTATGAATGCAAATAGAGAGCAGGAGAGAATAATTAATAAATTTAAGAATTTACTAAGAGAACTTTTTCAGTTTGAATCTTCTGATTTGGATTTCGGAATTTACCGTATTATAAATTACAAACGGGATAAAATCGAGAAATTTATTCAAGAAGACCTTGTTAATAAGGTAGAGAACGCCTTTTCTAAACATAAAGATGAAAGATTAAAAAATATAGATCAGAGATTTGAGGAAGCAAAACAAAAAGTTATTCAAAGTTTAGGTGAGGGAGCTTTCACACCTACCGGAGATCTCAAAGAAGAATTCAAAAATACACCAGTTGCCCGGGAGTTTCTTGCTATAAAAGCTCAAAAAGAAGAGGTGCAAGCCATCGATGAGATAAAACTTCAAGTTTTCAATGATCTTTATAACTTTTTCTCGAGGTACTACGAAGAAGGTGATTTTATTCCGCAGTATCGCTATTCTATAAGGGGGCATAGATATGCCATACCTTACAATGGCGAAGAGGTAAAACTCTACTGGGTAAATAGTGATCAGTATTACACAAAAACGGGTCTTCTTTTTAGAGATTACACATTTAAAGTTTGTGATTACAAAGTTATCTTTCGTATTGTTTCAGCCAGAGATGAACTGGGCTCAAACAAGGCAACAAAAGAGAGATTTTTCGTTCTTGATGATAAAATACCAGTGGAGTTGGACGGTAATAACCTCATCATTCGTTTTCAGTATAGAGAACTGAGTGAGTTGGAAGTAAAACATTACGATATTGAAGGTGGAAGCAATGCTTCAAAGCAAGAAAAGATCAATCAAAAAAGTTATGAAAAGATTCTGGAAGAAATCAAAGATACTATATTTCAAGGATTATTGACACAAACCAGAAACGAAAAACCGCTCCTACTTTATCACATATCAAGATTTACTGCCAAAAACACTAAGGATTACTTCATTCACAAAAACCTAAAAAAATTTCTTTCCGAACAATTGGATTACTTCATTAAAGCCGAGGTCTTAGATATTGAGACACTTGAAAGAGAAAGATTTTTAGATAAGCATATCACAAGGGCAAAGGTAGTCAAAGAAATAGGAGAAAGCATTATTGATTTTCTCTCTCAAATTGAAGATTTTCAAAAGAGATTGTGGGAGAAGAAAAAGTTTGTCTTAAAAACAGAGTATGTGATTACTACTGAGTGCCAGAAGAATTTTATGACAAGATATGGGAAAATAAAAACCAGAGAAAAGAATGGGAAGAATTAGGATTTGAAATACCGAAAACAAAGGAAGAGCTGAAATATAGAAAATTGCCAATTGATACAAGTTATTTTCCGGAAGCTTTTAAAGAGAAACTCCTTGAAAAGCTTACTGAAAAAGCAGATTTAGACGATTTACTTGATGGCATCCTTATCAAAAGCGAGAACTGGCAGGCATTAAATCTGTTGTTAGAAAAATATAAAGGGAAAGTGCAGACGATTTATATTGATCCACCATTTAACAAAGAACAAGATGCAGATTATCTTTATAATGTCAAATACAAAGATTCAACCTGGGCAACAATGCTTGAAAACAGATTACGGCTTGCAAGGGATTTACTCTCTGATAGAGGAAGCATTTTTGTAAGATGTGATTATAACGGAAATTGGATTGTGAGACCTTTGATGAATGAGATTTTTGGAAGGGAGAATTTTAGGAATGAGATAGATATAAAAAGAAATCAAGCATTACCCAAAACTGGTGATGTAAACTTAATAGAAGAAACTGAGAACCTATTTGTTTTTAGTAAATCAGAAAAGTTTTGTTTTATTAATCAACTAATTGAAAGAGAGAAATCAGAATGGGTTGATTTAGGAACTCGTCCTTCCGATTTAGAAATTAACCCCCCTAGAATAGTAGAAGGTAAAGAATTCTATCCACCTAAATATAGAAGATGGGCTTATTCTCAAGAAAATATAGACGAAATGTACTCAAAAGGGCGATTGAAGGTAGAAAATGGGAGAATAAAAATTTTATTGGACAAAAGGAAATTAGGAAGTAATTGGACGGATATTCCAGGATATTCAACTGTACCAATATGGAAGCTGAAAACCGAAAACTCTGAAATTCTCTTAAAGCGTGTCATAGAATCAACATCTAACGAAGGCGATTTAGTTATGGATTTCTTCCTTGGCTCTGGAACAACAACAGCAGTAGCGCATAAACTCAAAAGAAAATGGATTGGCGTTGAGATGGGAGAGCATTTCTGGACTGTGGTTTTGCGAAGAATGAAAAAAGTTCTATATTATGATAAATCAGGAATTTCAAAAGAAAAGGATGTTAAAGAAAGATACAACGAAAAAACAGCAGGAGGATTTTTCAAATACCAAATCCTTGAACAATATGAAGATACACTTGATAACATTGAACTTAAAGAAAACCAAAAGGCACAAGAACTCTTTAAAAACGAATACCTTTTAAAATACTTCCTTAATTTTGAAACAAGGGAAAGTCCATACCTTCTGAATATTGAAATGCTCAAAAATCCTTTTGCATATAAACTCAAAGTCAATCTTAATGAGGTAGGAGAACCCCAAGAAATGGTAATAGATATACCTGAGACATTCAATTATCTTCTCGGATTGAAAGTTAAGAAGATAAAAGTAAGAAACAACGGCAGAAAGTATTTGTTTATTCTTGGAGAAAAGCAAGGAAGAAACATTGCCGTTGTCTGGCGAAAGTATGACGATAACTGGGGTGAAGATGATTTTAAGAAGGATAAAGAGTTTATCATCAAAGAGCTTGAACCCTGGGAACCGCATATTGTCTATGTAAATGGGCAGAGTGTTTTGACACCGCAAAACTGGGAAATAAGATATATTGAGCCGGAGTTTAAAAAACTAATGGAGGTTTTATCATGAAAGAAATAGCAAAAAAAATAATACAGGAAGAGTTGCATAAGAGAGGTGTTGAGGTAAAGAAAATAATTCTTTTTGGAAGCAGAGCAAGGGGCGATTATGATAAAAATAGCGATTGGGATTTTTTTGTGATAATTGACAAAACCCTAAACAGAGATGAGAAGTGGGAAATTATTTTGGAAATCAAGAGAAAGCTGGCAAAACTGAAGATACCTAATGATATTTTTATAAAGTCCCTAAAAGAAGTTAAAGATGAGCAATATGATGTCGGCTATTTAACATATTATGCGCTAAAAGAAGGAATAGAAATATGAATAGGGAAAGTGCAAGAAATTGGATTAGAAAAGCTGAAAATGATCTAAAAATAGGTAAGGATGAGATGAAAACCGATAATCCAGCAACCGATGCTGTCTGTTTCCATATGCAACAGTGCGTTGAAAAATATCTAAAATCTTACCTGATTTTCAATTCCAAGGAGTTTAGAAGAACACATGATATTGCAGAACTGATTGATTATTGTTCAGAGATAAATCCAGAGTTTCAAGAATTATATAAAATGAATGCTGATAAACTAACAAAATATTCGGTTGAAATAAGGTATGCAGAAGAGCTTTATTTCCCTTCGATTGAAGAAGCAGAAGAAGCCATCAAAATCGCAGAACAAGTAAAGGACTTTGTTTTAAAAAAGCTAAAGGCAGAAGGTTTTGAACCATGACCATAGAAAAATACCTTGTTTTAAACAAATACCTGCTTTCACTCTTTGGAGTAAGTGATTTTAGAGATTTACAGGAGAAGTTAAAAGATGCTTCTCATGGAGTTGATAGCGATGGCAGAAGTTATTTTATAAATGTCCTGCGCTCTCTTGAAAATCTTAAAATACCAAAGGATCATCTCCTTAAATACGACGAAAACATTCAATCGTATGTGAGAAAGATAAACCATAAGCGTGAGCCCGTTTCTTTAAAATACTTTCAATATCTTGCTGTGCTTTTTGCTGAAATTGTTCTTGATAATCTCAAAAATAGAAGACAAGAGTTTTTGTATGAGCTTAACAAGTTTCTTAAAAAGTATAAAGATGAGCAAGATATAGAAATTATAGAGTCATTCACCGAAAGCGATTTAAATAAACTTGCTTTCTGGATGGCAACCGGTAGCGGTAAAACACTTATAATGCATATCAACTATTACCAGTTTTTATATAACTATAAGCTTTTCTCTCCTTCGAACATCATTCTTATCACTCCAAACGAAGGGCTTTCAAAACAGCACTTTGAGGAGTTGCAAAAAAGTGGAATTCCCTGTCGGCTTTATACTGGAAGTTTAAATGGCGGTTTAAGAAGTAATAATGAAGTTCTGGTCATAGAGATAACTAAAATTGTAGAAGAGAAAAAAGGCGGAGGAGTTACTCTACCTGTTGATGTTTTTGAAGGAAGAAATCTTGTTTTTGTAGATGAAGGACATAAAGGCAGAAGGTCAGAAGAACAAAAGTGGGCAAGGCTTAGAAACAAACTTGCTGAAAATGGCTTTGTGTTTGAATACAGTGCTACCTTCGGGCAAATTCTAAGCGAAAGGCAACCCGAGATACTTAAAGAGTATGCTAAATCTATTGTTTTTGATTATTCCTATAAATACTTCTACTTAGATGGATACGGTAAGGACTTTTCCGTTTTAAATGTAAAGCCGACAAAAATTTCTGATCAAGAATTTCAAGAACTAATGTTTGTAGCCAATCTTTTATCATTTTAAGAACAAATCTTGGTGTATGAAGAAAACATTCATTTAGCCAAAGAATATAACCTTGAAAAACCGCTCTGGATTTTCGTTGGAACAACCGTTACCGGAAAAGAAGAAGAATCCGATGTTATTCAGATTGTTGAGTTTATAAAAAGGGTTATTGAAGATCAAAACTGGGTTGAAAGTTTAGCAAAAGATATTCTAAATGGCAATACAAAACTAATAGATGAAGACGGTAGAGGTGTGTTTAGCAACAAATTCGTGTATCTCAGGAGAAAAGGAATAGATTTTGATGACTTATACCGAAGGGTTTTTGGCGGTAAGGGTAGCCTTCGTATATACGAGCTGAAAAATGCCGAAGGCGAGTTAGGATTAAAGGTCTCTGAGAACTATTATTTTGGAGTTATAAATATCGGCGATGTCTCCGGGTTTAAAAAGCAATTGGAGAAAAAGGGAATAATTGTGGAGCAGGACGCAATCTCGGGCTCTCTTTTTGATGATATTAAAAAAGAAGGTTCTAAGATAAATTTACTCATTGGCTCTAAGAAATTTATAGAGGGCTGGGACACCTGGCGTGTTTCTTCAATGGGGCTTTTAAACATCGGCACAGGACAAGGTCCTCAGATTATTCAACTATTTGGAAGAGGCGTCAGGTTGAAAGGTAAAAATATGTCGCTTAAAAGAAGCGGAGAGAATACTCCGATTAGAATCTTAGAAACGCTGAATATCTATGGAATCAAAGCTGATTATCTGAGCAGGTTCTTAGAGGCAATAAGAAAAGAAGAGGTAGAATTTGAGACAATCAAAATACCAGTAAAGCTTCAGCATGAGGAAAAGTGGGAAACCCTTTATACTCTTTCTAAAAAAGAAGATAAGAAGTTTGAGGAGGAAGAAGTTCTAATGTTTGATATTGATGATAAAATTCATTTTACAATCGATCTTACGCCAAAAGCATCAGAGTATACGGCATCAGAAAGGAGAGAAGAAGGAATTAAAACAGGGCAGATAAGAGGAAAAACTGAGGAATTAAGGTTTACAGAAGATGTTATAGATTTGCTTGATTGGGATAGGATATGGCAGGAGGTCTGTGAATTTAAAATTGCCAGAGGTTATTGGAATTTGGTTCTGAATAGAGATGGATTAAAAGCTCTTCTTTTATCAGATAGATATAAAATTATGACACTTCCTGAGCTTCTACAGGTAAAAAGGGGAGAGGATTTGCGACGATCGGAGGAGATTGCTCTTCTGGTTATTAAGAAATATCTGGATTTATTTTATAGAAAATATGCAAAGCGCTTTGAGACAGAAAACCTATCTTATCAAAAGGTTAAACAACTGCAACTTCCTTTTGTTTCAGAGAATAACGAAAGATATTATGAGATTCGCATAAAGAAAGGTAAGCCCATTAACAGAGATTTGATTAGCAAAATTAAAGAACTTGTTAACGATCTTAACAAACTCTTGAAGCAAGAAACAGATGAGCTGCCGAGGGTTTATTTTGATTCTCACCTCTATCTTCCTATACTTATTCAAAGCCCCAATATAGACAAAATTTCCCCAGCAGGTCTTGTAGAAAGTGAGTATAAATTTGTAGTAGGTCTCAGGGAATACTTGAAAAACAATAAAGATAAATTTTCAAATGTTGAGATCTATCTTTTAAGGAATTACCCGTTCTACGGCGTAGGTTTTCAGCTTCAGTGGCATAAGTTTTATCCCGACTTTATTATGTGGATAAAAGATAAAGATAGCGATAAACAAATCATAGTTTTCATAGATCCAAAAGGATTAGAACACACAAAAGGATTAGACGACGAAAAAATACAATTTGCAAAAGAAATTAAAGATATAGAGAAGAAACTTAATAACCAGAACATTAAATTAGAATCATTTATACTTTCAAATACTCGTTATGATAAACTAAAAGAAGGTATGGCGAAACCTCCTTCAAAGGAAGATTATGAACTTAGTCATGTATTATTTTTAGATGATAAAGATTGGTGTCAAAAGTTATTTGAACTTTTGTTTAGAAAATCAAATAAGTAGGTCTGTACATTCCTTTATTTTCAAAAAACGAAAGTAATCGCTCTACATAACAAGATAGAACTTGTAACTGCTGCAAATTTTGATCTGCTAATTTACTCGTTCCTGCCACAGCATTTTTTGTATTTTTTGCCAGACCCACAGGGACATGGGTCGTTTCTACCGACTTTCTTCACAGATACTGTCTGATATGTACCACCTCCACCTACTGCGGTTGTTTGAACCTGCGCTAAACCGGAACCACTACTTACTACTCCCTGATTATATCTTTGAAAAATTTGCTGATTTGTCCTTCCATCTTGTTGAGTGCGAACTCTTATATTTCTTGAATATCTTTCAGCCATAAACTCCCACATTCTCTCAAGCTCTTTCTCCTCCTCCTCTTTTTCGCGCTCTAATCTGAATGTAAAGAGTTTTGAGAGAGCTGATTTTTTGAAGTTGTTCATCATATCAACAAAGAGGAAAAACCCTTCTTTTTTGTACTCAACAAGAGGGTCAAGGTATCCGTACCCTCTCATGCTCACGGCTTCCCTGAGCTGATCCATCGCATAAAGATGCCTTCTCCACAATGAGTCAAGAGTGAAAAGTAAAATGAACTGCTCAATTTTAGATGAAATCTCAACATCTAACTCAGCCATCTTCTCTTTGTATTTAGATGTTGCAATTTCAATCAGGTTCTCTTTTAAAATATCGACATCATCATAATCTATTTCAGGTGAAAAACCGAAAACGCTTTCAAACTCTTTTTTAAATCCATCTACATCTACCTCTCCTTTTTTCGGAAAATATTTTTCAATGAGCAAAGATATAACATCTCCGATCATCGTATAGATTATCTCCTCCAGGTTATCTCCCGCAAGGATTCTTCTTCTCAGGGAGTATACTGTTTCTCTTTGTTTGTTCATCACATTATCGTATTCAAGGAGATGTTTTCTGAGCTCAAAGTTATATGCTTCTACTTTTTTCTGAGCATTCTCAATTGCTTTTGTTACCCATCTATGCTGAATTGGTTCTCCTCTTTTCATTCCGAACCTTTGCATCAGTGGTGCTATTCTTTCCGAGCCGAATATTCTCATAAGGTCATCTTCTAATGATACATAAAATCTTGATGATCCGGGGTCTCCCTGTCTTCCCGATCTTCCTCTGAGTTGGTTGTCAATTCTTCTTGATTCGTGTCTTTCAGTCCCTATAACATGAAGTCCGCCGAGTTCAATGACTTTTTCTCTTTCTTTTCTGCATATTTCCTCGTATTTTTTGAGCGCCTTTTCATATTCTTCTGGGGGAGCGTCAAATCCTACTTCCTGTCTTGCGAGCATTTCAGGGTTTCCACCTAAAATTATATCTACTCCACGGCCTGCCATGTTTGTTGCTACTGTTACTGCTCCTAACCTTCCCGCCTGTGCGATTATGTAAGCTTCCTTCTCGTGATTTTTTGCGTTGAGAACCTGATGGGGAATCCTTCTCCTTTTCAACATCTCCGATAGCTTTTCGTTTTTTTCTATTGATGTTGTTCCGACAAGAACGGGTCTTCCTTTTTTCCAGTTTTCTTCTATCTCATTTACAACCGCTTCAAACTTTTCTTCCTGTGTGAGATAAACGACATCATCATAATCTATTCTTATCATTGGTTTATGAGTTGGTATAACCACAACATCTAAGTTATATATTTCTTTGAATTCAAGGGCTTCTGTTTCTGCCGTTCCCGTCATTCCTGCAAGCTTTTTATACATTCTGAAATAGTTCTGGAAAGAAATTGATGCGAGAGTTTGTGTTTCTGCTTCTATTTTCAATCCCTCTTTTGCTTCTATCGCTTGATGAAGTCCGTCTGACCATCTTCTTCCCGGCATTAACCTTCCTGTGAATTCATCAACTATTATCACTTTCCCATCTTTAACGACATAATCTACATCTCTGTGGAAGAGGTGATGAGCCCGAAGCGCTTGAATGAGATGATGCAAAATCTCAATGTTCACCGGGTCATACAAGTTATGAATACCAAGAAGTTTTTCTGCTTTTGATATTCCTTTTTCTTTCAGTAGAACCTGTCTTGTTTTTTCATCAACATCAAAGTCCTCGTTTTTTTTCAAAGCCCTTGCGACTTTATCTATCTCGTAATACAAAGATATATCTTCTTCGGCTGGTCCAGATATTATAAGAGGTGTTCTTGCTTCGTCTATCAAGATTGAATCAACCTCATCAACAATTGCGTAGTATAATTCTCTTTGAACTATTTCGTCTATTGAAAATTTCATATTGTCTCTGAGGTAATCAAAAGCGAACTCATTATTAGTTCCATATGTTATATCACAAAGGTATGCTTCTTTTCTTGATACGGGTATAAGATTTGTTTGGAATGCGCTTATAGCTTCCATATTTATTTTTTCCGATGGGAGGGGATCGTTGATTATATTCCCTTCTGGCCAAGCTCTTATGTTCTCTTCTATTGCTTTTTCAACAAGCTCTGGAAACTGCCATTCAACTTTGTAAGATACTTCAAGCTGGTTTATAACTCCCACTTCAAGTCCCAAAAACTTGTATATAGGACCCATCCACATAGCGTCTCTTCTTGCGAGGTAATCGTTTACTGTAACGAGATGGCATCCCCTTCCTTCAAGAGCTACGAGCGAGAGAGGAAGTGTTGCAACGAGAGTTTTCCCTTCTCCTGTCTTCATCTCTGCTATTTTGCCTTCATATAGTACAACTCCACCTATTATCTGGACATCAAAGTGTCTTTTTCCAAGGACTCTTTTTGACACTTCTCTTACAATTGCAAAGTATTCTGGCAGGATTTCATCTGTATTTTTCTCTCCATTTCTTACAAACTCTTTGTATTCAAGGGCGAGTTTTCTCAGTTCTTTGTTTGTGAGTTTATCAAGTTCTTCCTCTAACGAGTTTATTTTTGAAAGGTACTTATTTTTTATTCTTTTTATCTCTCTTTCGTTTTTTGTCCCTACTATTTTGGCGAGTATTTTTTCTATCATTTTCGCAAAAACAAAAAATAGATTTTAATGTTTTCAGGGTGTTTGATGTTATTTTTGGTTTAATTACTGAAATCTGGAACTTTCAGATCAAAAATTTAGCAAAATTCTTAAATTCTCTTATATGAAGAGAGATTTTATTCCTTTTGATTTAGGTTTAAGTGTCAGGGCGAAGATCATTTTGGGTTTTGTTCTCGGTTCTATTTTCTTTTTTGCTTCCGGGCTTTTTGTATTTTTGAGCGGTCAAAGAATATCTAAAATGGCTAAAAACTACGGTGAGGTTATTTTGGTCGGAAGCAACATTTCAGAAGTTGGTAAAGCAATAGATACCGCGGTGAAGTTTTCTGCTCCACAAAAATTGCAGGACGCTCTCCCACTTTTTGAAGAGTTAGAAACAAGCATAGGTAAAATCAAGAGCATGGGCGTGAAACTTGATGGATTAGATGAAAACATAAAAACTCTCAAACAAGATATAGAGAAAATCAGTAGTCAGACGGAACTGAAACCAGAGGACTTATCTTCTGTATCTGATTCGTTTGTCAAAATAAAGGACGGATATGAGAGGTTAAAAACCAATTACTCTGATGCGATAGGGAAGATAATAGGGTTTCAGAATTTATCTATTATTCTTGCGGTTATTTTATCTATAATTTTCATATCAGTTATTGGATTTTTATATTCTGTCAGGATATCTGATCATATAAAGAGGGTTTCTGGGAGTTTAGGTGAGATCGCTAAAGGAGCAAGCGACCTTACAAAAAGAATACACGTAGAATCAAGCGATGAAATAGGAGAACTATCAAGAAATTTCAATCTTTTTTTAGATAAACTGAGGCAGATAATAGCCGAAGTGATGAGCGTTATAGACAGATTGAAAATTTTTGTAGATGAGAACTTGAAACTTGTGGAAGAGTTTCACAAAAATATATCCGAGCAGATAAATGAGATAGCAAGAATATCAACCGCGGCAGAGGAGTTTTCTTCTTCAATTCAAGAGGCGGTCAATAACCTTAATGTGATAGCACATTTTACAGATGATTCAGGAAAAAAATTTTTAGAGGGTAGCAAAGAAATTATGTTGGCTCTTGGGGGTATTGAGGAGGTTTTCCAGAGAATGAACAGAATTTCAGATGTCATAAAAGGCATTGCAGAAAATCAGAAAAAAATAAAAGATTTTGTTTCTTCTATAATGGATATTACAGATCAGACCAACCTTTTATCTTTGAACGCATCAATAGAAGCGGCAAGGGCGGGAGAACACGGAAAGGGCTTTGCCGTTGTTGCCGAAGAAGTCAGAAAACTTGCAGGAAGAACATCACAGATAGCAAAAGAAATAACCCAGATAGTCACAAGATTCGGCGAAGATATGGAAAAAGCTACAAAGGAAATAAGAGAAAGCTCGACAATTGTTGAAGAGAAAGCTAAAAAAGCATCTCAAAGTGCTTCATTGCTCCAGAAAATGTCTCAGGATTTTGTAAAGATAAAAGACCAGATAAACTCAATCTCAACTGCTTTTACTCAGCAGGAAAGAGCTGCGATGGAGATTTCAAGAAGTATAACCGCTGTGTCTGACATGCTTGACCAATCTAAAGGTCTGCTCAACACAATACTTCAAAAAATGAACGAACTCAGAGAAACATACCAGAAAATCATAGAACTTATAAAAAACTTCAAATACTGAAAAAATTCTGCTTGATAAAATTTTCTTTTTTTCAAAGGAGTTTACTCTCTAATTAGAATATAGGGAATTTTCTTTCTCTTTCGGAGATTGAGCTTATGAGAGTGCTTATAACGGGAGTAGCTGGGTTCATAGGTTCTCATCTTGCAGAAAAATTTCTTGAAGAGAACTTTTATGTTATAGGGATGGATAACTTCATCACAGGTTCGCCAGATAATATCTCACACCTTATTGAGAATCCAAATTTCCATTTCATAAAGTATGATGTGACGAACTTTATATATGTTAGTGGCAAGATAGATATTATTTTGCATTTTGCTTCTCCCGCATCACCCAAAGATTATTTCAAAAACCCTATACACACGATGAAGGTCGGCTCTATCGGAACTTTAAACACTCTTGGACTCGCAAAAGAAAAGAAAGCAAGATATGTTTTGGCTTCAACCTCTGAGATATACGGAGACCCTCTCGTGCACCCTCAAACCGAAACATATTGGGGAAATGTCAATCCTATCGGACCCAGGGGAGTTTATGACGAAGCGAAAAGGTTTGCAGAAGCTCTATCTATGGCTTATTTCAGAGAACATAAAGTTGATGTGAGGATTGCAAGAATATTCAACACTTATGGTGAAAGGATGAGAGAAGACGATGGGAGGATTATTCCTTCTTTCATATCATCTGCCCTGAGAAATCAGCCGATAATGATATACGGAGATGGGAAACAGACAAGAAGCTTTTGCTATGTCAAAGACCTCGTTGAGGCAATATTCAAAATGTCAATTCAAGATGGTTTAGAGGGAGAAGTTTTTAATGTGGGAAACCCGCAGGAATTTACTGTTCTGGAAGTAGCAAATATTATAAAAGAGCTCACCGGCTCAAAATCTGAAATAGTATTTGAACCGCCTTTACAAGATGACCCAAAAAGAAGAAAACCAGATATATCAAAAATAAAAAGAACTCTCAACTGGGAACCAAAAACGCCCTTTAAAGATGGATTGAAAAAAACCATAGATTGGTTCAGGAAAAAGCTTGAAAGCCCCGGTGCTAACGAAAAATCTGCTGATCAAAAATAAAATAATCTTCCAGATAAACTTTTTTTCTTCTTGACTTTGATAAATTTTTTACTAAATTTATTATTCAAAGGGAGGGAAAATAAAAATGGCTTTGAGAAGAAGAGGTGGAGGAGAGTTCAATCCTGCTGAGATGGGAGAAGGCGGAGGTCTAAATGTTGTCAATCTCATAGATATGTTCGTTATAATAATTATATTCCTGCTCAAAAGTTATTCTGCGTCAACAGAGGCAAACATAACAATTTCCCCTAAACTTTCTTTGCCATTATCTTCAACAGACAAAGATTTGAAAGAATATGTTAATGTTATAGTAACAAGAGATGAAATAATGGTTGAAAAAAAAGTTGTTGCGAGAATAATCAACGGGCAGATAGAGGGGTTAGCTCCTAACCAGCTTCTCATACCTTCACTTTACGAAGAACTCAAAAAAAGATACGATAGAATTCAGGAAATCCAGATGTATAATCCAAATGTTGAGTTCAGGGGCGAGGTGAATTTGATAGCTCATAAGCAAATACCCTTTTCAATAATCAAAAAGGTGATGTATACAGCCGGACAGGTTGGATTTAGCGAATTTAAATTCGTCTCTCAAAAAGAATCATAATAACTCTTGAAGCAAGGAAAATAAGCAGGATTTGAATTGCAAAAGCGGGGAGAGCGTTTTCTCCGGAGACAAAGCATCCGCATGTGCCGACATCTGTTCCACCTGCTTTAATGTCTAACTTCTTTATCTCCCCATCTACGAATTCAACTTCAATACTTTTCGGGAAAGAATCAAAGTATAACTTATGTTTTGTGCTCCATCCCATATCATAGTATTGGCTTTCTGATGAAATAACCCTGAACGGTATTTGAGAATTTATAGATAAAACTGCATATCTTTTTCCACCTATCTTTTCGTATACGGTTTCGTAGTTTATATCTTTTTGTCTTTGTGTTTTCGATTGCGGTGTTATACTGCTCAGAAATGATGGGATATAAAGTTTCCCACATCCCCATTTGTTATTTATCTCGTAACCTGTGAAATCATCTTTTTTAGCGCTACTGCACAGAGCTTGAATTACATCAGATGGTGTAAGAGATGGATTTCTTTCAAGGGCAAGGGCGACCGCTCCGGAAACATGAGGAGTAGATTGCGATGTCCCTCTCCCCCCACACAAATAATTATCATCGTTAGGACATAAAGAGTAGATTATCTCTCCGGGAGCTACTATATTGGGTTTTATAAATTCGCTTTCCTCAAACCCCCAAGAGGAAAATTTTGAAAGATTCCCTTTCTCCTGAGATATATCGTAAGAACCTACTGCTATTATATCTGGACTTGTTCCGGGGACAGAAATTGTTCCTTCTGGTATGGGTTTTAGGTCGCCTTGATTCAGAAAAGAGCATTCGGAAGGGTCAGATGATATCCAGCCATCTATTCTTTTTTGTCCGGGTATGTTGAGCCATATTACTGCTTGATGTCCAAGAATTTCCGACGATGCGAACACAGCTCCTTCCTTTGAGTTAGAAAAAGAGTATCCTAAATACTGAAATGGGAAGTCAGCGCCTCCTCCGAAGTCAACAATTGCGATCTTTGATCCAGAATTCACCAGTATTTGTCTCTCACCTTTTTTGACTTCTGCTGAGTTTCCGAAGAAATCAACTTTCAGAGATATTCCGGAATCTAATGGGAACCAGAACTGGACTTCGCAATCACCTCTTACATCTACGACTGCGGAGACAGTTCCGGAAAATTTTCCGCCGACATGGATGTTTTTATTCGCTTCGTTTCCCGCTGCAGCAACTATTATTTTTCCCTTTCCCAAAAATTTTCTCAGTTCTATCTCAAATAAGCTTGTTCCATCGTGTGGTCCGAAATGCCCGCCCAAACTTATGTTTATAACAGCAGGAAGTCCAAATTCATCTGCCCTTGAAAAAATATATTTTACTGCTTCTATGACATCTGGTTCATACATACTGCTTGCGACAAAAATAAAAAGAGATTCGGGAGACACACCTATTTCTCCGCTATTTTCTTCCTCCATAGCTATTATTCCCGTTATGTGTGAGCCGTGACCTTCTGAATCTGAGTGAGGGCATTCATTTTTGCCAAAGAAAGAATCTCTTCGTGAGGGGAACTTGCATTCTAATCCATATGTAAAACCTGAGGGATATGTGAATCCGCTTTCATAGTTTTCGCTTTCCTGATCCCATATAAGAACCATTTTTGAGAAATTCTTGCTACTTCCGAAATCACGAGTTATGGAATCTCGGATTTTGTATGTGATGAAGTCAGATTTCCATCTTATTCCTGTATCAATTATTCCAACTATCGCGCTTTTCCCACTTACTCTGAAAACATCTCTTGCTTCTTTTGCCCCTATTTCAGATGAAGATTCTTTGATTTTTGTCAATAATCTCTTTATTTCCTGTGGTGTTGTAAATTCTTCTGCAAGTGGTCTCAATTTTCTCGGCAATCTTATGTATATTGGTTCTTCACCTTTTGTGTATTTGAAACAATTTTGAGGGCTTTTTATTTCTTTTTTTATGCAATGAAATAAACCATCTTCTATTTCTTTTTCTTCCAAAATAAATAAGGGAAATTGAGGGGAGAAGGTTAGATCTCCTATTTTTGGAAAGCTACTGTTCATTTTCTCTGTGATCCATACTTTCTTTTTTTCTCCTTTTAAGGTTTGCATTATAAAGAGTGGGTCAAAAATTATTTTTGTGTTTACCTCGTGAGCTTCAAGAGAATAAAAAAACAATATAAATACCGCTTTAAAAAATATCATAAGAATTTATTGTAATTAATCTGATGTGATAAATTGGTAAATTTGATTTACTTTTTTGTGTGATTTTGCGTATAAACTGCAAAGAGAATATTTTTTGTGAAGAATTTTTAAATTTATTTTTGTTGTCTTTGATATGCTTGTTCTGAAAAGAAAAGAGGGGCAGAGCTTGATAATAGGAGATAACATAATCGTTAAGGTCATAGAGATTGAGGGAAGAAATGTAAAAATAGGTATTGAGGCGCCAAAAGATATAAGTATAGTCAGGGAGGAGCTTCTTGAGAAGATAAAGCAGAAGGTTGCAGAATCTCGTTTAGATGAATCTATGGTTTCACAGTTGAAAAACCAGCCCGGGCAAAAGAAAGACGAAGGAGGTTAGGTCTGAAAATTTTTAATAATCTCTGAAAAGTCGTAGTTGTGATATAAATTCTGCGTCTTCTGGCGGTATCGGATAGTTTCCGGTGAAGCAAGCGGTGCAAAATCCCCCATTTTCATAAAAATCTCCGACCACCTTTAACATACCTTCTACGCTCAGGTATCCCAGAGAATCACAACCTATAAAGTTTTTGATCTGCTCAACAGAATGTGATGAAGCTATTAGTTCTCCTTTTGATGGTGTATCTATACCATAGTAGCACGGAAATTTTATAGGTGGAGATGAAATTCTCATGTGAATTTCTTTTGCTCCCGCTTCTTTGAGCATTTTCACTATTTTTCTTGATGTTGTACCTCTCACTATTGAGTCATCAATAAGAACTATTCTTTTCCCTTTTATGACGCTTTTTATAGGGTTGAGTTTTATTCTGACATCAGAAGCTCTTTCCTGTGATGATGGTTCTATGAATGTTCTACCTATGTAGTGGCTTCTTACGAGTCCATACGAAAAGGGGATTCCCGATTGTTCTGAGTATCCTATTGCTGCGAAAAGTCCTGAGTCGGGAACAGGTATGACTATATCTGCGTCTGCGGGTTGTTCTATTGCGAGCATTTTTCCTAATTCTTTTCTCACAAGCCACACATCGCGGGAGAAGATATGAGAATCAGGTCTTGCGAAGTAAATCAGTTCAAAGATGCATTCTCTTTTTATTTTTGGTTTTTCAAGCATTTCTGATTTTATTCCTTCTTTTGAGATGAGGAGGATCTCTCCTTGTTCTATTTCTCTTATGAATTCTGCGCCTATTATATCAAGCGCGCATGTTTCGGAAGCGACAACGTATGCGTTCTTTAATCTTCCGAGGCAGAGAGGTCTGAAACCTAAGCTATCTCTTACTGCGATAAGTGCAGAGGGAGTCATTATGATGAGTGAAAACGCGCCTTTTACTTTTGAGAGCGCGAATTTCAATCGCGATATTATATCTCCTTTTGCTTTCATTATAAGGTGAGCTATGACTTCTGTATCCATTTCACTCGTGAATACAGCTCCTTCTTCTTCAAGCGACTTTCTTAAACTGAAAAAGTTTGTCAGGTTGCCGTTATGACATATTGCAATTTTGAGGTCAATACCATTTACGACTATTGGTTGAAGATTGTTCTTTTCCGATTTTCCTGTTGTGGAGTACCTGAGGTGTCCAACAGATATGGGACTTTGTGTTAATTTGAATGTTTTAGCAAGTTCGGAGACATATCCTAACCTTTTCTCGCAGTATATCTTTTGTCCGTCTGTCCAGGCGACACCTATTCCTTCCTGTCCCCTGTGTTGAAGTGCGTGAAGTCCTAAAATAGTATTTTTAAGCGAATCATCAGTCCCGAAGACCCCAATTATTCCACACACAAAAGTAATCTTAAGACAAAAATGCAAGAAAAGTTAATTTGTCAAAGATGTTATTTTGGAGAACGCAAATTCATCATTTTCACTGCATAAAATTTATAAAGGAATTTTGATTCCTTTTTTCTGGTGATGAAAATAAGAGAGAAGATAATACAGCTTGCCGAATCAAAGTTATTTCAAGAAGATATACTGCAAATTTCAGAGGAGATAACTCAGGTTTATGAAGATAAGATAACCGAACTTTATAATCAGGAGCTTGGTAATATAGATGGTATTTGTCTTGCTGCGTTTGGTAGCTTCGGAAGAAAAGTTATGGCTCCATCTTCAGACATAGATTTTATAGTTCTTGTTTCTTCAAACGACATATCAGAAAAATTCGGTCCTCGCATATCCTCTTTTATTGCAAGGGTATGGGATATAGTTGCAAATGCAGAGTTTTCGGTAAGGACACCAGAAGAGACCATGAAAATAGCTCTTGAAGATGTGAAAGTTCTCTCTTATCTTTCAGACATAAGATTTGTTGCTGGTGATATAAGGGTTTTTAACCGACTTATTTACATTCTGGAACAGGAGAAGGAGCAGTTGAAAATTGACTTTTTTTCAAAGATAGTGCAGGACAGAAAAAAAAGGATTTCAAAGTTCAAGGTTATGAGCGAGCCGGACTTGAAAAAATCCCCAGGCGGTTTAGATGATTTCTTCTTCATAAATTCCCTGAAAAAGTTGGTATCAGATGATATCTTTATATATACTGATGAGCTTAAAAACGATTTTAAGAGGATACTTGAAGTAAGGTTTATTCTCCACATATTACAAAAAAGGAACTCAAATGTGATACACTCAGGAATAATAGAGGAGATTTTGAGCTTCAAGAGAAAGAAAACTGGGAAAGCCGAAAATACAAGGGATTTTATGACAAAGATAGTTTCTTCAATGCAGAGGATAAAAGTGTATGCAGATATAGTGCAGAATGCAGTGAAAAAGAAAATTTTCCCTCAACATCCAGAACTCATAACATCTTTTGGTGATGGTTATATATCTGATGGAGAATTCATATATGCGGATATAAATTGCTTTAAGAAGGAGCCGTGGAAAATAGTTGAGATTTTCAAATTGGCAAAAGAAAATAATTTAGAAATAGCGCCAGAAACCGCATATCAGATAATGAAAATCAAAAACGTTGACCTTGCTCACGATCAGAAAGCAAATGAGATATTTTTTGACATAATAACAGATTTAGGAGGAATAGCGAAAACACTTATGAGAATGAAAGAACTCGGAGTTCTGGAAAAAATAATTCCAGAATTTTCAAAGGTCTCAAATCTGTATCAGTTTTTCCCGCCTCATATATATCCTGTTGGGATACATCTTATAAAGTGTGTTGAGGAGACAGAAAAAATTCTTTCAGGAATAAAACCGCAGTATATAGAAATACTTCCAGATTTTACAGATATAGATAAAAAGATAATTTTTCTTTGTGCTTTTCTTCACGATATAGGGAAGGGCTCAAATCAAGACCACAGCGAATTGGGAGAGAAGTTATCTGAGAAAATAGCTCAACGACTCGGTATTTCTGGATATGAACTTGAAAGGTTAAAATTTATTGTGAAAAATCACCTTGCCCTTGCTCATTTTTCCCAGAGGAGAGATATTCACGATACATCATCGCTTATGAAATTTGTATCTTCTTTCCCAGATAGAATAACCTTGAATACACTCTACATAATAACAATAGCCGATGCCATAGCTACCAATCCTTCAAACTGGAATGAGTGGAAAGCACATCTTATTCAGGAAGTTTATTTAAGAGCCGATGATTTGATGAGGAAAGGTCTTGAGTACACAGAAGAAGAAAGATTAGATATACTCATGCTTTCTGATGAACTTAAAAACTTCTTCCCATCTGAGATAGTTGATGAGTTTATTTCTTCTCTATCCCAGAAATTTCTATCATTTTTCAGTTATGATAGATTGTTCAGATACTCTATGGTTTTTTTAAAAGCTTATACGCAACAGAGAGAATTTATAACATATACAAAAAGAGATGAAGGGGTGATAGAGATAGTTGTGATAGGTAAAGATTCTCAGACACTGATAGCGGAATGTGCCGGAACACTTTTCCTTTCGGGATTTAACATACTTTCTCTTTTCAGCGAGGGTGGAGTTATGGGCATGGCAATTAATATCTTCTGGGTCCAGCCCCCGGATAAACCGAAAGCCGAAAAGTTCAAAAAAATGTTTTACACAAGGAATCTTAAAGAGATAATCTTGAAGGTTCAGGAAAAAAGAAAGAATCTTGAAATAGAGCTTGGATACGATTCTAAAAGGAACAGGAGAAGAAAAGAAGATATATCTGTTGTGTTTGATAATAACTTTTCTGAAAACTACACGATAGTTGAGGTTTATTGTTCCGATAGACCGGGGTTGCTTTTTGATATATCTTGCGCGATCTCTTTTTCTGGCTTTGAGATATCTGTTGCGAAAATATCAACAAGAGAGAATAAAGTTGCGGATATATTTTACATAAGAGATAGAAGTAGGATGGAGAAGCTTTCTGAAGAGCAATGTGCTCGGTTAAAAATTGAGATAGAAAAGGCGATCACTCAGGGAGTTCAGCCCCCTCTTCAGCTACCAGCACATCTTTGAACTCCTCTGGATTTTCTCTCATTTTTTCAAGGTTTTCTCTTATTTGAGAGAAGACCTCGTCAAATTCAACGACTACCGCTCTCTTACGTTTTATGGGGTTTGCGTGTGAAACAACTTCTTTATATATAAATGGATGGGAGACACCGATCTCTTTGAGTTTCTGAACTATTTCTTTTGCTATTTTGTGGCACTCCAAAATAATGTTTGCTCTTTCTTCTCTTTTTGGTTTTGCCTCCTTCAAAGGCAAGTCAAAGGGCCAGTCGGTCTTTTTCAGTATTGGCTCCCACGAACTTCCTGAGAACTTCTCATCATGCTCATAAACCATTCCGGTTGTTACAAAATATATTTCTTCAACTGATTGCATTATCTCATCATCTGTTTCTGGTTTATCTGGATACATATCAAGTAGTTCGTTATAAATTCGTAGAGCAACATAAGCTTTTTCTTTTATGTTAGGTTGTTTTTCAATGTTGAGGTTTATCATCAGTGTAGCATATTCCCAGGGAATTATGACGCAGGGTATTTTCCTTATTCCGAGTTCAAGACAAGCTAAATATCTGTGCTGTCCATCAAGTATAATGAATTTGTCTTCGTCTGGCTTTTTTGCTACTACAAGAGGAACTACAAATCCAACTGTTGAAATCGATTTAACAAGATTTTTCACATGGGGTTTTGATGGTTTTCTCTGATATACAACTACTTCAAGTTTTTCTACGGGTATTTCGGCAATTACTATGTCATACTCTTTGTATGGTTCTTTGATGACAAGGATGTTTTTAAA
>Ga0209394_1000371_pt1 | contig 36510 bp, 33 predicted proteins | sample JNZ201metaG_FD_184122 | JGI IMG/M metagenome (GOLD analysis project Ga0209394, IMG submission 184122) | Hot spring microbial communities from Jinze hot spring, China to study Microbial Dark Matter (Phase II) - JNZ 20120812A (SPAdes) (version 3) ...
TGCGACTCCTCACGCACTGTCAGCTTGCCGTCACTCCATTGAATTGGGGCGCAGGTTGAGATGGGAAGGCGCGCCTTTGTCTCTTTCATCACGAGTTGGGATGTTGATTGCGGCATAGCCCGTTACAGTGCTGAGCTTGTGAACGCATTGCGCAAGCATGTTGACATTTTCATCATCCCATTCGGTCCGCAGGTTTGGAAACGCCTCGGGCTGCCGAATGACATCGCTGCGCAGAAAATTAGAGCTGTTGAAGCAGCCAGAGTGGCATCACATGCGGAGATAGCTCACATCCAGTTTCAACCGCAATTCTTTGGTGGCATGCACCCTCTAAGGTGCACATTCACAACACTGGTCGGGAATTTGAGGGTGCCAGCTGTGGTTACAATACACGAACTTGACACATACGGTGCCTTCCCAGTCTCACTTGTGAAACGGCTCATCAACATTTGGCTGTTTAGGAGGTGCAAGGCTGGGCGCTTCATCGTTCACAATGAATTCACAAGGGGTTTGCTGCTCAAGCTCGGAGTGAACCAAAGCAAGGTGAGCGTCATACCGATGTGGGTGCCGAATGTCAAGCCGTTAAAGCTCACCAAGGTTGAAGCGCGCAAGTTGCTTGGGCTGGAATGCGAGCGCGCAATTGGCGCATTCGGATTTATCGTAAGAAGGCGCGGTTATGACCTGTTGCTTGAGGCGCTCAATCCATTTCCCGATGGAACTGTCCTCGTCATCATTGGCGGTAAGCACCCACTTGACAGAAGTGGCTACTACGAGGAGTTCGTGAGGCGCGTTAGTCAATGGCGTTGGAGGGAAAGGGTTATCATGACTGGCTTCGTCAGCGATGATGAGTTGCCGACATGGCTATCAGCGCTTGATTTCGTTGTTGCACCATTCACTGAGTTAACCGAGTCCGCATCGCTGCTTCGCTGCATAGCATACAGCCTGCCAATTGTTTGCTCCGACTTGAAGCCGCTGCGCGAGCTCAGCGAGCGCGCAAAATGCGCACGCCTGTTTAAAGCAGGGGATGCCTCAAGCCTTCGTGCGGCAATCCTTGAGTTGCTTGAGCGGGATGACTTGCAACACCAACTCGCTCACAATGCTGCTTCATATGCCGCAACATATCGTGTTGAACAAGCGGCAGAACTCACCTTGCGAGTTTACATTGATGCCTTGGGACATAGCTAACCATCCACCGCTATCGGCATGCCCCCCGATAAACGAATTGTCATGCCGTTGAAGGGCGAGGCTGCTGCTGAGCCAATTAAACAACCGATTGCAGCACTCCGAGGATGAACTTATCGCATCATTGAGGGCGACGCCCCTGCCGAATGCCATTTCGGCACGCCAGAGGCGCGCCCTCAAAGGAGGCAGATTACCATTCTTCGGAGTATTCGGACGGCGGTGTTGTTGGCTTCTTCTTTTCGGGTATCTCAACGACCGCCGCTTCGGTGGTGAGTACCATTGAGGCAATGCTTGCGGCATTCTCAAGCGCGAGCCTTACAACCTTTGCCGGGTCAACTATTCCGGCTTCAAACATGTCCACATACTTCTCATTGAGCGCATCAAAGCCATGCCTCTCTGGCAGCTCCTTGACCTTCTCAACGACGACTGAGCCATCGTATCCGGCGTTCTCGGCTATTCGGCGCAGCGGCTCTTCAAGCGCACGCATGATGATTTGCACACCGATGCGCACATCTCCATCTGTCTCATTCCTCAGTTGCTCAAGTGCTGGCAAGCACCTTATGTATGCCACGCCACCGCCCGGGACAATTCCCTCCTCAATTGCAGCTCTCGTTGCAGAAAGGGCATCCTCAAATCGGTGCTTCTTTTCCTTGAGCTCGCTCTCCGTTGCTGCCCCAACTTCAATAACTGCCACACCGCCGGCAAGCTTAGCCAACCTTTCCTGCAACTTCTCGCGGTCATAGTCGCTTGTTGTCGTCTCAATCTCCTTCTTGATCTGCTCAATGCGCCCTTGTATGGCTTCTTTCTTCCCGGCACCCTCAACTATCGTTGTCTCCTCCTTTCGGACAATGACTCGTCTTGCCCTGCCAAGCATGTCAAGGGTGACGCTCTCAAGCTTGATTCCCAAATCCTCGGTTATGAACTTGCCATCGGTCAGTATCGCTATGTCCTGCATCATCGCCTTACGCCGCTCACCATACCCGGGCGCCTTAACAGCGCATGATTGCACAACTCCTCTAAGCTTGTTGACCACGAGCAGTGCGAGCGCCTCCCCTTCAACATCCTCCGCTATGACGAGCAGCGGTTTCCCAACGCGCGCAATTTGCTCCATCAGTGGAACAAGGTCGCGAGCGGAGCTTATCTTCTTCTCGTAGAGCAGGATGTATGGCTCCTCAAGGACGCACTCCATGTTTTCCGGGTCGGTGATGAAATATGGCGACAAGTAGCCCCTATCAAACTCCATCCCCTCAACTATATCAACCGTAGTTTGAGTCCCCTTCGCTTCCTCAACTGTGACGACGCCGTCCTTTCCAACCTTATCCATTGCATCTGCGACTATCTCCCCTATTTCTGGGTCGTTGCCAGCTATCGCAGCAACCTTAGCTATATCGTCCTTCTCCTTGACCTCCGTTGCCATTTCCCTTATCCGCTCACAAGCCCTCTTAACTGCCATCTCAATTCCCTTGCGAACCATGATCGGATTTGCTCCAGCCGCCACCGCCTTCAAACTCTCGTGCAAGATGCACTGTGCAAGCACAGTCGCTGTTGTCGTCCCATCGCCAGCCACATCGTTCGTCTTGCGAGCCACCTCTTTTAGCAACTGCGCACCCATATCTTCGTCTCGGTTTTCAAGCTCAATCTCCTTTGCGACGGTAACGCCATCCTTCGTAACCGTTGGCGAACCCCACTTCTTTTCAATGAGCACATTTCTTCCCCTCGGTCCAAGCGTCACCTTGACGGCATCAGCAACGATGTCAGCGCCCCTCTCAAGCGCCCTTCTTGCTTCCTCGTCAAACAACAACCTCTTCTTCGCCATAGCGTCTTGCACCTCCTCGCACATGGTATAGGCATCTCATGTTGATGGGAAAAGCAGCACTCAACAATATTCATCGCCGAAGCATCGCTTTCACCGTGAAGTTGTCGCTGCGATGTTCGGCTGCTATGACGCTTGCATCATGAGGTGTTAAAGCAGCTTCCTACCGCCGTAATTCACATTTTAGCACTCATAAGATTGGAGTGCTAACTACAGCTCCCTTCATACAATGCTATAGCTCCATGGTGCCCTTCACTCATCGGCTGGCTGTGCCCTTCCCATGTTGAAACCGTGCCCTCCTTTTAAGCTCAACCAAGCGTTTCATGACCGCCTCAACAGCGTCTTCAGGGGAATCGACAACGCAAAACAGCTCCGTATCTTCGGGCGAGATGTATCCGAGTGGGAGCATCGTCTCGCTTATCCACCTGATAAACCCATCCCAATACTCGCTTCCGTAGAGCACGATTGGGAAATTGAGTATGCGTCCCGTCTGAACTAAGCACAATGCTTCGGTGAGCTCATCAAGCGTCCCATAGCCACCTGGGAAGATGACGAAGCCGAGTGAGTATTTGACGAACATCATCTTGCGGCAGAAGAAGTAGTGGAAGAGTATGGCTATATCTTGGTATGGGTTTGACTGCTGCTCCTTCGGAAGCTCAATGTTAAGCCCGATTGACAATCCTCCGGCAAGCTTTGCGCCTTTGTTTGCGGCTTCCATTATGCCGGGTCCTCCGCCGGTGATTACTGCCAAGCCGTTGCTGGCGAGCAGCTCAGCAGTGCGCATCGCTGCCTTGTAATATTCGTCATCGGGTCCAACCCTCGCGGAACCGAATACGGCAATAGCAGGTCCTACGCGTGAAAGCAATTCAAAGCCGTGAACGAACTCACCCATGATGCGAAGGACTCGCCAAGTGTCAGTCTTTGTGAAATCGGGAGATTGCCTTGATGAGTCAAGCAGCTCAAGGTCGTCAAGGGTAACCCCATCCAACCTGTGTTTGCCCTTTGCGCTTTTGCTCCGATTGCGTCTTCTGATGCTCACTCCCCATCACCCCTTTTAGTAGTAACCTTTTGCTCTGTGCTTATGATGCCTTGCGCAATGGACAATGGAAAACAAAGCCCGACAGAGACTGCCTCGCAATTGCGCCCATGATGGAAGGATTGATCGCCGATAAACTCTTGTGGCGATGCAAACAGTGAATGTTCAATGTATTTCCAATCCAGAGCGGAGCAATAGCGAGGCAATGCTAAAACCCGCGCCGAGCACCATATGATGGCGTTTCAACGCTTTGCGTTTTGCAACGGCTTTCTGCTCGGCACTTATAGTTTGCCTACTGCACCTTTTACATCGCCATCCCGATGCTTCAAGATTAGCTATGACGACATTCGCATGGGGCTGAGGGAGGTCATCACCCACTACATTTGGCTTTGATGTTTTTCGTTCCGTGGGAAAAGGCCGGTGGCGCGCATATCATGATAAGGCGCAGGCGGGGTGGAAATAATGCACCTTAGCATGTGGGTATTTCCATGGGACTTGATGGATGAGGGAGTTGAGGTGGTGTTAAAGCGCATTCGCGATGAGATTGGAATTGATGCCGTCAGTGTAGCTCTGAGCTACGATGCCGGAAGGATGCTCTCGCCGCACAATCCGAAGCGCAAAGTTTACTTCGCTGAGGAAGGGGTGGTCTACTTTCAACCGATGCCGATCTGGTATGCCGGCTTGGACTTGCAGCCGAGCGTAAGCAGCATGTGCAAAGATATAAATTTGCTCGCCGAGATTATTGATGTCTCCACCAAGCTCGGTATGAAAGTCATCGCATGGCTATCCTGCTTCCATAACTCAAGGATTGCCTCACAGCGGAGGGATTGCGCAACCGTAAACTGCTTTGGCGACACTTACATCACGCATCTTTGCCCGAGCAACGAGTCCGTCAGGGAATTCATTCTGGCTATGGTTGGTGACCTCGTCACGAATTATCCGTTCTATGCCGTTGAACTTGAAGCATTTGAATACATGCCATTTAGGCATGCTTACCACCATGAGAAGGTGGACATTGAGCTGCCACCCTTAATTGAGTTCCTGCTCGGTTTGTGTTTCTGCCGCGCGTGCGAAAGGAGGGCTGAAGGAAGCGGGGTTGATTTTCAAGCCGTTAGGAACGCCGTCCGAAATGAGCTTGAGAGCTTTTTCCTATCGCCGTCGTCATATCCTCGTGAGGAGCTCAGTTGGGATACGGTTATGGCGAAGTTTGGGGCGGAAATGGAGGGCTACTTGAACATGCGCATAACGAGTATGGGCTCTCTCCTCGCACTCCTCCATGAGAGGGTGGGGCTTCGTGAGCGGACAAGGTTGCACCTGTTCAGTATGACCCGCCCCGTCAACCTTTGGCAAATTGGCTTGGACCCGAGCTTACTAATGACGCATGCTGATGGTGTAATAATCCTCGCATATCACTTATCGCCATCGCAGCTGAAGACAGAGCTTACGGTTAGCAGGGTAATGCTTAGGGAGAAGACACTGATCGTTGGATTGAACCCATCCGAAAAATATGTCGGTTCATACGGGGGCTTTATTGAGCGCATAAATGTGTGCGTTAAAAGCGGCGTTGATGGCTTGTCCTTCTTCAACTATGGCACCCTCTCAAACCACCATCTCAGCTGGATAGCCTCAGCGCTAAAGGGGATCGTCATACGGAAGTGATTTTGCGCTTTGCTGCAACCGTGAAGGCTATCGGAAACTCATATTGAGTGACTCCGATGCGTTGAAGCGGGGGAGGCTTCATTAGCTCTCGGTGAGATAACGGAGCTAATGGAGTGGAAGTATCGCACTGTGCGAGTGGCTGAGGCTACAAAAGGGGGGTGTGGGGTATGGGTAATCGTGGTGTGAAGAAGCTCACTCTGCTTGCGCTTGTGGTTACCCTTGTCAACCTGCCGACCTTTGCTGTGTTCCCTCAGGAGCAGTGGTTTGAGGAGTCAAGGGACAAGAGGATGAAATGGTGGCGTGAAGCCAAGTTCGGCATGTTCATCCATTGGGGTGTGTATGCTGTTCTCGGCGGCATATACAAAGGCAAGGAGATACCCGGGATAGGCGAGTGGATAATGCACCGCGCACGCATACCCGTGAGCGAATACAGGGAGTATGCGAGTAAGTTCAACCCGATCAAATACGACCCGAATGCTTGGGTGAGCCTCGCAAGGGAAGCCGGGATGAGATACATCGTCATAACATCAAAGCATCACGATGGCTTTGCCCTGTTTGATTCAAAGGTTACGGATTGGGATGTCGTTGATGCCACGCCTTACGGCAAGGACTTGCTCAAGCCATTGGTTGAGGCGTGCAGGAGGCAAGGGGTAAGGATTGGCTTTTATTACTCGCAGGCTCAGGATTGGTGTCATCCGGGCGGGGCTGCAGCTGGCGGTCATTGGGATAAAGCTCAGGAGGGAAGCTTTGATGAATACCTGCGCAAGATTGCCGTCCCGCAGGTGCGCGAGCTGTTCACCAACTACGGCGAAATTGACATCATCTGGTGGGACACACCTGTGAATATGACGAGGGAGCGCGCTGAGCTGTTTTTGCCATTGCTAAAGCTCCAACCGAACATAGTGATGAACAACAGGCTCGGAGGCGGTATACGGGGCGATTTTGACACGCCAGAACAGCACATACCGGAGATGGCAACCTCCGGGAGGGATTTTGAAGTCTGCATGACTATGAACAACACTTGGGGCTACAAGGTGTATGACCAGAATTGGAAATCAACAACGACGCTCATACGCAACCTCGTTGACATAGCGAGTAAAGGCGGGAACTACTTGTTGAATGTTGGACCGACACCGGAGGGCGAAATACCACAACCATCAATTGAACGGCTCAGGGAAATGGGGCAATGGCTCAGGATTAATGGGGAAGCAATCTACGGAACGAAAGCAAGCCCGTTCAGGAGACCAACATGGGGCAGATGCACAACGAAGGAGTTGGGAGAGAAGACGATACTTTACCTGCATGTGTTTGATTGGAAGGATGGCGCCGGAATTGAAGTGCCCATTAGCAATGAACCGCTCGCATGTTACTTGCTTGCTGACAAGGCACGCAAGCTGCGAGCTGTAAAGGGAGAGGAGGGTTTGGTAATCCAACTTGAAGGCGATGCGCCGGATAAAATCTGCACCGTCGTTGTGCTTGAGGTTAAAGGCAAGCCTGTAGTGATCAGTCAAGCGATAAGGCAGGCTGCAGATGGTTCCATCTTGCTCAGGGCTGCGGATGCAACTGTGAACAATCCGCCGGGAGTTAGCACGCCGGCGAGATATGAATATGGAGGTCCAAAGGACAACATAGGCTTTTGGCTTGATCCGAGATCTACGGTTGAGTGGAAGTTTAAGGTCACAGTTCCGGGCGAGTTTGATGTGCATGTTCAAACGGCGACGCCGGCAAGTGATGTTCAAGTGCGGATAATCATTGATGGCTCAACATTGCTGATGCGAGTGCCACAAACTGGAGACTACGACAAATATACGACTGTGACGGCTGGAAGGGTGAAGCTAATAAAGGCTGGAGAATACACCCTTAAGGTTGAGCCGATAGCAGACGGCTGGCGTCCAATCAACCTGCGCTCGGTATTGCTCAAGCCGGTCAAGTAAGGCTATCACGAAGTGGCTTTGCCGTGTTAGAGGGCGCTTGAGATTTCATCAAGGATTCGCTTAAGAGCCTCCTGTCTGTTTTCAGCCCTGAGTATTGGTCGCCCAACAACGATGTAATTTGCGCCACGCTTGACTGCCTCAGCCGGAGTTATGTATCGGCGCTGATCATCGGTGCTCGCCCAATATGGACGGACTCCCGGAACGAGGATGAGCAAATCATCCCCGCATGCCTTCCTTACGCTGTCGACCTCCCACCCAGATGCCACAATGCCATCTGCGCCAACATGCATTGCAAGCTTCGCCATAGCAACGACATATTCAGTGGTTGATGCTTTAACTCGCAACTCATCATTGAGCTGTTGCTGCGATATGCTCGTTAGGAGTGTGACGGCGAATGTGAGCGGCACCATTTGTGATGCCGTCTCAGACCCGTCATGTGCTCCCAAGATGCAAGCGCGCATCATCTCAGCTCCCCCGCATGCGTGCATGGTCATCGCCCATACTCCCACTTTTGCGAGCGCAAACGAAGCCTCGTAAACCGTATTCGGTATATCGTGCAGCTTCAGGTCAATGAGCACTGATGCGCCCATCCCCACCATCTCCTTGACTATGCCAAACCCGGCGTTGCAAATCAGCGCATACCCAACTTTGAACTGCCTACACAACGGCAATAGTTCCTCCAATAGGGAGAGCGCTTCTTCACTTGACCTGACATCAACGGCTACAATGAGCATATCACTTGCGCAGTGTGGCTTGCCCTTCATGTCGCTCACCACCTTTGATGGTCAATCACGCCTCAATTGTAGAGCAATTGAGCTGGCGGGTTTGTGCGCTATAATGCTTTAACAATCACGGCTGCCAAATGCAAGGCTATCGTCACTGCCGCGCATTGAGTATGTAACCTCATTGCTCCACCATTGGGGGCGATCAAGCAGTGGATACGCAAGGTTCAAATGAAGTTGGGGATAAGGGGACAGAGGCTACCGATAAGATGGTTTCAAAGCTTTTGGAGTCGCTCAATTCAATGCCGCCAAACCGAATACTGCTTGGCGCCGGACCAAGCGATGTGGATCCGAAGGTTTTGAGGGCTCTCTCTCACCCGCCGATTGGTCACCTTGACCCGCTATTCCTTTGTGTAATGGACGAAGTGAGAGAGATGCTGCGCATAGTCTTCCAGACGAGGAACAAGTTAACATTCCCGATATCTGGGACGGGCTCCGCCGGAATGGAGGCGTGTTTTGTGAACGCAGTTGAGCCGGGAGATAAGGTCATGGTTTTCGTCAACGGCTATTTTGGCGGACGCATGTGCGAGATGGTTGAGCGCATCGGCGGTGAACTCATCGTCATAGATTGCGAGTGGGGAAGGGGCTTTGAGCAAGATGAGATGTGCAAGTTGATCAGACGGCATGCACCAAAAGTTGTTGCGGTAGTGCATGCCGAGACATCCACCGGTGTCCTTCAACCGCTTGACGAGGTTTATAAGGCAGTGCGAGATGTTGATGCGCTGCTCATCGTTGATTGCGTGACATCGCTCGGTGGTGTGCCGGTTTTTGTTGATAAGTGGGGTTGGGATATGGCTTACTCGGGGACGCAAAAGTGCCTTGGCTGTCCCCCGGGGCTCGCGCCGGTAACATTCAGCGACAGAGGCGTTGAGCGGATAAGGAAAAGGAGGCATAAGCCAGCGAGTTGGTATTACGATGCCATGCTCATATCAACATACTGGGGTGAGGATAGGGCTTACCATCACACTGCCCCAATCAACATGGTTTATGCTCTTAGGGAAGCGCTTAAGCTGCTGCTTGAAGAGGGCTTGCAGGAGCGGTGGCGAAGGCACGCTCAGAACGGTGAGGCACTTGCCGCCGGTCTTGAAGCGATGGGGTTGAAGCTTTTTGTCCCAAAGGAATATCGCATACCATGCCTGATTGCCGTTTGCGTCCCGGAGGGCGTGGATGAGGCTAAAGTTAGGGGTTACTTGCTCAACGAGTTTAACATAGAGATTGGTGCAGGCTTGGGCGCCCTGAAGGGACGGGTATGGCGCATCGGATTGATGGGATACTCATCTCAAAGGCGTAATGTCCTGCTCGTGCTATCGGCTCTCGGGGCGGCACTGAGGAGGGAGAACTTCAATGCCGATGTGCTATCGGCTCTGAGCGCCGCATGTGAGGTCTTTGCGAAGCATGATGCCTTAGCAGGTGGGCAACATGAGCCGGCATAAGATGAAGCTATTCATTGCGACATCAAACGCCGGCAAGCTGCGTGAGCTATTGCTGCTAATTGAGAGCGATTGCGAGCTCGCAGAGCTCATTGAGCCAATTACGCCGCGCCAAGTTGGCTTGGACATTGATTTTGAGGAGCACGGTGAAAGCCACATTGAGATTGCGAAGCGAAAAGCCGTGCATGCCGCAAAGGTAAGCGGGTTGCCATCATTGGCTGAGGATTCGGGGTTAGAGATTGACGCCCTTGACGGCTTTCCCGGAAGCCGTTCAGCAAGGTTCATGGGTAGGGCAACATCGTATGACATCAAGAATGAAGCCATACTGGAGATGCTGTCATCAATACCCGAGGAGAGACGCACAGCACGCTACAGGTGTGCGATGGCGCTTGCAACTGCAGATGAGCTTATAAGCGCCGTTGAGGATGAGGTAGAGGGGTTGATTGCCTTTAAGGCGATTGGTGAGGGCGGCTTTGGATACGACCCCATATTCTACCTTCCGGGATTGGGCTTTACGATGGCGCAACTCCCCATTGAGGTGAAGAATGCGATTAGCCATAGGGGCAGAGCGTTTAGGCGCATAGCATGCGCAATAAAGGAGCTGGCAAATCGCATTCAAGCGCATGGGAAGTGATGGACTTGGTGCGCGTTTTGCTCGTTTCGGACATGCACGGTGATTTGACTCACCTATTTTCGGCGCTGGATGCTGAGCAGCCCGATTTGCTCATATGCGCTGGCGATTGGGGTGACCCTGAAACTGTGCCGAGCGAAACATACGAACAATTGCTCGCGAGATTGCCCATCCTCACCGTATATGGCAACCACGATGACATAGGGCTGCTGAGCCGGTTGCGCAATGCCGATGGCACTCCTGTGCTCTTGCGCGATGGTGATATTGTGGAAGTAAAAGGCATCACCCTGACCGGCATAAACGGCATATGGGCAAAATCAAAGCGCAAGCCATTCTATACCCTTGATGAGGAAGTGCTTGAAGCCGCTAACGCTGTGGCTTCAAAGGGCGTTTGTGTGCATGTGCTTATTTCGCATGCATGCCCCATCGGGATAGCCGACATGACCCCAAAGGGGACACATGGTGGGCAGAGGTGCTTTCTTGAAGCCTTTAAGCTCATACGCCCCAAGCTGTATGTGTGCGGGCATTTGCACCTGCCACAGCATCGCCAGCTCAAGGATGGTGCTCTCATAATAAATGTCGGCTATACGAGGGCTGGAGATTACGCGGTTGTGGCAGTGGGGAATGATAAATGTGTCATTGAGAAAATCGTCGTCAGGAGCACATCGCAATAGTTTTCGCTTACCCTGTGTGAGGTGAAGCATCAGTGATAGCAGTCAGGGATGCGCTAACTGAGGCATTGATCAAAGCATTGAACGAGGCTCGCTCACGGGGCGAAATTGAGTTTGGCGAGCTGCCGAGGTTTGTGGTTGAGCGCCCACCGCACCACACATTCGGCGACTACGCATCCAACATAGCGATGATGCTCGGCAGGGAATTGAAGCGTGACGCAATTGAAATAGCGCACATCATCCTCAAGTATCTGGATGTGGATGGCAGCTTGGTTGAGCGTGTTGAGGTTGCCGGCGCCGGCTTCATCAACTTTTATCTTCGTCCCGGCTGGCTGTGGGATGTGGTCAGGCAAGCGGTTGCTGAGGATGCGCGCTTTGGGTGGTGCAATGTCGGCAACGGTCAGCCAGTGCAAATTGAGTTTGTGAGTGCCAACCCGACCGGTCCCTTGCACCTTGGGCATGGCAGGGGCGGCGTTCTCGGTGACGCAATTGCGCGCCTGCTGAGCGCGGTCGGATTCAATGTGCACCGAGAGTTTTACATAAACGATGCAGCCACAAGCGCACAAATGCACAAGTTCGGGCAATCGCTTGAGGTCCGCTACCTGCAACTCTTCGGCCACTCAGCTCGGATACCGGAGGATGGATACAAGGGCGAATATGTCATGGACATAGCGAAGGAGATAGAGAGCGAGCATGGCGACATGTATCTCCACATGTCGTCTGAGGAGAGGGTGGCGCTGTTCACGCAGCTTGCGAAGGAGAAAATGCTCAAAAGGCAGAGGGCGACTCTTGAGCGCTTCGGGATATACATGGATAGCTGGGTGAGCGAGCAATGGCTCTACGACGAGGGCAGAGTTAAAGACGCAATAGATAGGCTGTTGCAGAGCGGGTGGACATACGAACAGGATGGAGCCGTATGGCTCAGGACGAGACCATTTGGCGATGATAAGGACAGAGTGCTAATCAGGTCTGATGGCACGCCGACATACCTTGCAGCCGATGTGGCTTATCACATCTACAAGTATGAGCGCAGCTTCAAGAAGCTGATAAACATCTGGGGTCCGGACCATTATGGTTATGTTGCGAGGCTGAAAGCCGCATTGCAGGCTTTGGGATACGATGTGAGCAGGCTGCATATCATCGTTTACCAAATTGTCAGGCTCTTTAAGGATGGGGAGCTTGTCCCGATGGGGAAGCGCGAGGGAGAGATGGTCACACTTGAGGAGCTCATAGATTGGGTTGGAGTTGATGCAGTGCGTTTCTTCTTGCTCATGCGCAGTGCGGACAGCCCGATTGACTTTGATATCACACTCGCAGTGAAACAGAGCCAGGAGAATCCGGTCTACTATGTCCAGTATGCGCATGCGAGGGCGTGCAGCATATTCAAGCAGGCAAGCCTTGAGAGACACCCTGCTCTGACAATACCAAAGGGGGAAGTTGACTTATCACTTCTGAATCACAGTTCCGAGCAACTTCTAATGCGTGAGGTGGCTGAGTTGCCGGATACGGTTAAGGAGGCTGCGTTGCGCTATGAGCCGCATAGGCTCACAAGCTATGCACACCAGCTTGCAACTGCCTTCCACAGCTTCTACACTTCTTGCAGGGTGTTAAGCGATGACGAGAAGCTGAGTGCGGCTCGCCTGATGCTTACAGACGCCGCAAGAATTGCGATAAGGAATGCCCTTACGCTCATGGGCGTGTCAGCGCCTGCGCAAATGTAAAGCTGTTTTTGAGGACATGCCCATCGGTGAGGGAGTGAACCGGCATGGCAGATGTGGTTTGCCTCGGCATCCTTGTTGCCGATGTAGTGGCAAAGCCCGTTGACCGTTACCCAGAGAGGGGAAAGCTCGTCCTGACCGAAAGGATGGAAACTCACATAGGTGGATGCGCTGCAAATACAGCTGTTGGATTGGCTAAGCTTGGTGTGGATGTTAAGGTGGTTGGCAAGGTCGGAAATGATGCGCTTGGCGACTTCCTAAGGAAGGCTCTTTCGCAAGCTGGTGTTGATGTGAGCGGGATTATTGTTGACGACACCGTTGGAACTTCGGCAACGATGGTCATGGTGCACAGCGATGGCGAAAGGAGTTTCATTCACTATCCGGGTGCAAATGGGGCGTTGCGCCTTGAGGAGTTTGACATTGACGAGATTGCCAAAGCGAAGGTGCTTGATGTCGCTGGCACATTTGTCATGCCCGGGTTTGACGGTGAGCCGACTGCGAGGCTCCTTGAAGCGGCAAAGGCGAGGGGAATGATAACCTGCCTTGATACTGTGTTTGATGCGACCGGACGATGGATGAAATTGCTTGCGCCGTGTCTGCCATTCGTTGACTACTTCATCCCAAGTTACGAGGAGGCACGCCACCTGACTGGTCAGGATGACCCAAAACAGATATGCGAGATGTTCCTCAAAAGCGGTGTGAAGGTGGCTGGCGTGAAACTCGGCGAAAGGGGATGTTACATCACCGATGGCATTGAGAGCCATTACATTCCGGCATTTGATGTAACGCCAGTTGATGCGACTGGGGCTGGCGATGCTTTCATGGCTGGGTTGCTCGTCGGCGTGCTAAAGGGTTGGGACCTATACACGATTGGAAAATTCGCAAACGCAGTTGGAGCGCTGTGTGTGACAGCAATTGGGGCAACCGGCGGTTATAGGAGCTTTGAAGAGACGATGAGGTTCATGGAGACGGCGCCAATGAAGTGGGAAAAGTTATGAGGTGATGCGCTTTGAAGCTCATGGCACTCGTAAGTGAGGATCAGTTGGAACAAGTGAAGGTGGGCGAGTTTGACAAGTTAGTTGACAGCCTGTGGCTATGCGGCATGAGCAGCACCGATAAAGCGCTGTGGAGAAATGTTGTTGAGCGTTTGGCGAACGATTTCATCTGCGATGCCGTAGTTGAACTGCCAACTGCTGATGCGCACACGCTCTCTGAACTCGCAGATACAGCTTGCAAATGGCAGCCAAAGCTCATCCCGCAATTCCCGATGACCAGAGATGGCTTGCTGGCTTGCAAGAACTTTTCCTCTGCCGGGTTTAAAGTGGCTTTAAAGGTCAATGAGATATGGCAGGTTGCAATCTCGCTCAAGGTGAGACCGACACTTTTACGATTACCAACATCAACTGCTTTGGGAGCGACAAAGGGTATCCTCACCGAATCAGCTCAACTTCTCTCCTCGGTATTGCGGGCATTTGAGGGCGCTTGTGAAAAGGAACATCCCATCCACATCATACTTGAGGCTGCCTCACATGACGAACTCCCCATTGCTCTTACCACCGTTGCATTTGCAAGCGGACTGCTATTGCCCTTTAGCTTGCTTAGCAATACCCTTACTTAGGGCACCGTGCCATTCACATCATCTGAGTGTTTGCACGCTGCCATCCACCGTTACAAAAGTGCGCCCATTGTGCAGGTCACAACGCGTTTGCAGTGCGCTGTTCCCTACTTCATCTCAGCGCCCTCTTTGCTGGAAACCTTCTCCTCTGGTTGGAACTACATCTTCAAGGATGACCCTATTTTTGAGCTGCAGCGTCTCGGCATCAAACTGATATAGCACATTGCCGCGCACAACATAGACATACTTGTCATTGGCGTAAATGGCAACCGGAAGCGTCATCCTGCCAAATGTCATCATGCGTTGAAATGCCTCTCTATCAAACTGGCGACCGCCTTCACGCTGCTGTTCTTGGCGTTGAAATGCTCCCGGCTGCTGCGGCTGCTGCACCTGCTGCCCTACTTGCGGTTGACCTTGCTGCGGCGGTTGAGCAGTTGATGTGCGCAGGCACACAGTGATTAGGCAAGCTACAAGCGGCAAAGCAATAAGTGTCACCGGCATCGCTCTTCGCATCCTCATGACACTACACCTCCTTTAGGTTTCTTTGGGTTTTTGTTATGTGCCTTTGCTCTGGAAGCAGATCACTGCCTCGGTTGCGCAATTGGTTGCTGCAACTGTTGAGGCGCTGGAGCAGGTTGGGGTGGCGGGGGTGGGACTACATCCTGCAGGATGACCCTATTTTTGAGCTGCAGGGTCTCGGCATCAAACTGATACAGCACATTGCCGCGCACAACATAGACATACTTGTCATTGGCGTAAATGGCAACCGGCAATGCCGCCCCGAACCAAGGCATCCGAGGACCCGGTTGGAATGGTGGTTGACCCGGTTGGAACTGTGGTTGACCCGGTTGGAACTGTGGCGGTTGCTGCTGTCGCGCTGGCAGTGGAACTTGTTGTGGTTGGACTTGTTGCGGTTGAGTTTGCTGCGGCGGCTGAGCAGCTGAAACACGCAAACATGCAGCTACCAAGCAGGCTGTAAGCGGCAGCACAATAAACATCGTCGGCATCGCCTTTCGCCCCTTCATGTGAGCCACACCTCCGCAAAGTTTTTGGTGCACGCGTTCATTAGGTTAGACGAACGGGAATGGCATGTGTTCATATGCCACCCGATACGAGCATTGCGAACGATATTATTGGAGTGCCGTTCAGAGCGCTGCGGGACATCATTTTCCGATTGGTTGGCAGAATCGCCACACCTGCTCATCTTGCCCGTTTGATGTGCTGCATAATACGCTTCATGGCGTTGCCGTTCGTGCTAAGGGGGTGCAATTTGAAATGCCCCAGTGGAATGAAAGCCCATCGCACACCGGCGCTCATTTGAGGCTTTTGACTTTGGTCGCAGTTCATATTGGCATTTTGTTCCAATACATCCTTGGCGATGTAGTTTTCGGTGCGCAACTTTCCAAAGTCAGTGCGAGGGCGTATGTGGATGCCTCAGCTGTAAGGCGCGGCGGAAAGGTCAACATGATGGTGGTTATCAATCTTCCGCATGGCTTGCATGTGAATTCGCACGAGCCAAAGGATGAGTGGCTAATACCGACGACGCTATCGCTTAAGCTGCCGAATTGGCTCAAAGTTGAGCGAGTGCATTATCCGCCTGCAAAGGTATTGCGCACATCATTTGGGGAGCTGTTGGTGTATGATGGCAAGTTTGCCATCGTTGCGACATTGTGCGCTTCACCTGATGCGCCAACTGGTAAGCATCGCGTGATTGCACATCTGCGTTATCAAGCCTGTGATGAGCACCGCTGTTACCCGCCAAGCAGCTTGCAGCTGCCCATCGCAATTACAGTCGTCGGTAAGGGCGAGAAAGTCACCCCGAAAAATGCCGAGCTGTTTCAGCAATACGCAAGTTGGCTAAAGTCATCACCTGAGCCGAAGCGCTGGCGAATCATCAAAGAAGGGTCAGTTGGAGTTGGTCCTTCAGAGCGCATATTGTCCCTCATCCGCCGTTTTGGTTGGGCAACCACACTGCTCATCATATTCGCCTTCGGTGTGGCGCTCAACTTGACGCCATGCGTTTTTCCACTCGTGCCAATCACCGTCGGGTATTTCGCGAGCCGCTCACACGGAAACATGAGAAGGCTTGTGGTGGAGGCGCTGCTCTATGTGCTTGGCATAGCCATCACCTATTCGCTCATCGGCGTTGTCTCCGGGTTAACTGGTGAGCTGTTTGGCTTTATGCTTCAACACCCAATTGCCCTCATCATTGTTGCCGGCATAATTGTAGCCCTTGCCTTCGGCATGTTTGGCGCATACGAGATTGAACTGCCATCTCGTCTCCTCGGCAGGCTGCACAGCTTTGCGCAGGCAGTTGGGTCACTTGGACTCGGCATGGTTGCCGGATTGATAGCAGCACCATGCATCGGTCCATTTACAGTTGCGCTCATTGCTTTCGTAGCTGCCTCCGGGAGCGCATTGGTTGGCTTCGTTTGCTTCTTTGCGCTCTCTTTGGGTCTGGGATTGCCGTATATGTTTCTTGCCATCTTCTCCAGCTCGCTACACCGCCTGCCCAAATCGGGCATCTGGATGGACTGGGTTAGGAAGGCGCTCGGATTTGCACTGCTCGCTTTGGCCGTTTACCTTGTCATGCCGCTCATGCCGCGCATTGCTGCCCCATTTGCGTTTCCGAGCCTGCTCTTTGTTGCTGGCATCCATCTTGGATGGCTTACTCCATCTCAAGGTGGGCAACCGCGCTTCGTCATTTTCAAGAGGGCTGTCGGTAGCTTGATGGTTGCCGCATCAATTGGCTTGCTAATGCAAGCCAGCTACAGCATCGGCTATGAACGCGGCTATGGCGCAGGGCTTATGGCGTCCACAGGGGCAGCTGCTGACTTTGTCTGGAAGGATTACTCGCCAAGGCGCTTCAGTGAAGCTCTCAAGGCAGGTAAGCCGATTGCAATCAAGTTCACAGCTGAGTGGTGTCACGAGTGCAAGGAACTTGAGCGGCAAATTCTCTCAAGCAAGAGCATCTTAAACGAGCTTGGGAAGCTGGCTTGCTTCCGCGTTGACTTGACCATCAGAAACAGCGCCGCTGAGGAGCTCAGGAAGCGTTACAAAGTTGTAGGGTTGCCGACGATTGTCTTCATCGGCTCGGACGGAAAGGAGCTGCGCCACCTGCGCGTTGAGGGCTTAGTTGGCAAGGAAGAGCTTCTTGATCGGCTGCGCCAATTGAGGTGATCAGCACGCAGCCATGCGCAAGCGACCGAGTGAGAGGGAATATCGCCCGCAGCTATCAGAGGTGAGAATTGGCGAGCGTCTCCCAATATGCGCCATCCTTGATAACATACGCAGCCTCTACAATGTGGGCGCTATATTTCGCATCTCAGATGGTGCTGGCATACGCAAGCTTTACCTGTGCGGCATAACTGGCTGCCCGCCGGATGCGGAGATTGAAAAGACAGCGCTCGGAGCAACACTGAGCGTATTCTGGGAATACCATCATGATGTGGCATTTCCGATTGCGTGCCTGAAAAGAAGTGGGTGGAAGATTGTTGCCCTTGAGCGGACTTATGAGAGCATGCCGTATACTGCATTTCCGAGGGATGCCTTCCCTGTCTGCTTGGTCGTCGGCAACGAAGTTGATGGTGTAAGTGACGAGGCTCTCAAGCTGTGCGACTTTGCAATTGAGATACCACAGCGCGGTTGGAAGCAATCATTGAATGTGGCAGTGGCTTATGGGATTGCCGTTTATGAGCTTGCGCGAAAGTATCTGGAGCCAAAAGACAGCCATCGGATTTAGTCGCTATAATCGTTGTAGTGGATCTGCGAAGGCTGCAATCCGTCAGAGCTGCATGTTTGTGCGGCTCGTTGCCCACCCTCACTTTGAAGCCTGAGCCGATAAAAGGAATGGCACAGGACATATGCTGCAATGGGGGTGAATGAGTTGAGCAATGTTTCATCTGGTGAAGTCGTAGTTGAGCTTCGCAATGTGCGCAAGGAATACCCGACTGGGTGGGGTGGGACAATATTGGCGCTTGATGATGTCTCATTTGAGGTATACCGAGGCGAGATATTTGGGCTTGTTGGACCCAACGGTTCGGGCAAGACAACGACGCTGAAGCTCATACTCGGGCTCATATTTCCGACACGCGGCGAGATCAAGGTTTTTGGGTCAAGCCCGTTTGACATAAGCGTCAAGAACCGAATAGGCTTCCTCCCAGATGGTCCATACTTTTACGATTTCCTCAACGCTGATGAGTTGCTTGACTTTTATGGGAGGCTGTTCGGATACAGCAAATCGGAGAGGGAGGAGCGCGTTGAGCGGCTCCTTGACCTTGTCGGGATGAAGCGCTTCAGGAAAATGCCACTTCGCAATTACTCAAAGGGCATGATGCAGCGCATAGGTTTGGCACAAGCCCTCATAAACGACCCGGACTTGCTTTTGCTTGATGAGCCGACAACTGGCATTGACCCGATTGGTGCTCATGACATCAAGCAGCTTTTGCTCCAACTGCGTCAGCAAGGGAAGACCATTTTCCTTTGCTCCCACTTGCTTGCCGATGTCCAGATGATATGCGATAGGGTTGTCATTCTCAACCTCGGCAGGGTGATACGAAAGGGAACGGTGAAGGAGCTGCTTGAGCCAACGGCGGTGACCGAGGTTGTGGCGCGGGATGTGAGTGAGGAAGTGTTTGAGCGTGTAAGGGGATTGGGAGTCACAACGGAGAGGAGGGATGGCGAGGTTGTCTTTCGCCTCTCGGACCACGATCGTGTGCCCGAAGTGATTGATGCCATACGGGCTTGCAATGGACACATCACCTCAATAACTCGCCTCACGGAAACACTTGAGGATGTGTTCATCAAAGCTGTGAGGGAGGCTGGCGCCCCCGAGATAACATAGCGTTAGTGAGACGATAAAACTCACCTTGTGCCCAGAGAATTGGAGGTGCTGCTAAATGAGGGTCACATGGGTGATCGCGAGAAACACATTCCAAGAAGCCATCAGGCGCAAGTTCTTCTGGGTCGTTTTTCTGTTTGCGCTTGTGGCGATAGCTTCTGCCAACCTGTTCAGCGGCATAGCTCCGGGCGAGGAGAAGAAATTCGTCTTTGACTTTGGGCTCGGCTCAATAACGCTATTTGGCATGCTCATCACTATCTTTCTCGGTGCAACGATGATACCGAGCGAGGTTGACCGAAGGACCATCTTTACCATCCTTTCAAAGCCGGTCAGGCGATGGCAGTTCCTCTTGGGCAAGTTCTTGGGGCTCGCTTTGACGACGCTCGTCACGGTGGCATGTATGGGAATCCTGCTCGTAGTCATCCACTCCTATGTCGCTAAGGGGCTGGATGTAAATGTGATTAAAGCGGTTGCGCTCGCCTTCTTCCAACTGTTGATCATCGGTGCAATAGCGCTTGCGGCATCAACGAGGGGTTCTCTCGCATTCAACATCGTCTTTGCCGTGCTCATTTACTTCGTTGGGGCTCAGAGCAGCTCACTACTGGCACTCGCCGAACCGGAGAAACACTTAGCGGTAGAGCGAGCGCAACATGAAGAAGCCATCTCATGGAAGGCTTATGTATTTCGCGGTGTCCTTAAGACGGTTTACTGGCTTGTGCCGCACCTTGACAACTTTGATGTGAGGCAAGCCATCGTCACTGAGTCGGTAGTCCCATGGCAGACTGTCATTAACTCCATCCTCTACGGGCTGTTGTATTGCTCAGTTTTGATACTCGTTGCGGTCGTCCTATTCCAAGATCAGGAATTCTGAATTGGCTTGGAGGTGGTTGAGATTGCGCAAGCCGCTTTCAAGGGTGAGTTTAATAGTGCCACTCATTGTCTTCATCGTGGCGCAAGGTCCTTTGCAGTCCCTCATCCACAGCCAGCGCAAGGTATACAAGCTCTTGCCGCCAGTTGATGTGCTTGTGCTCTACCAGCTTATGCCAGCTGAGGCTATAACGATAACGGTCATAGGGACGATGCTCGGTGGCTTTCGCGGCGTTGCTGCAAAGATGCTTTGGCTGAAGTCGGATGAGTATTGGCACTCCGGGCGCTGGTATAGCATGCTACCGATAATGCGCACCATAACATGGCTTGACCCGAGCTTCGTTCAAGCTTGGGATATCGCCGGCTGGCATGTAGCATACAACTTGAGAGCCGAGGCAAAGACCGAAGAGGAACAAGACGAGTATGTTAGGAAGGGCTGTGAGATACTTGAGGAGGGGATAAGGTGGAATCCGAGGTCATGGGAACTTCTCTTCCAACTCGGCTGGACACACTATGACAAGTCTGGCAACCTTGAAGAGGCAATCAGGTGGTTTAAGAGAGCACTCCCGTATGAGGATTGGAAGCCGGGTGACCTGCCGAGAACGCACCACATGATTGCCCACGCATACGAGCGCCTCCCGGACATACCGCTTGCTCTGAAGACATGGAAGGATGACTTCAAATATGAGCACTATTGCGGCGCAAATAAGGGCGCAGTTGAGACGATAACTGAGCGGTATGTTGTCCCATGGAAGTTGATGGAACAAGGTAGGTTTGAGGAAGCGATTGCGTGGATGGATAGGCTGAGCGAAAGGGAGGAGTTAAGGCACTCAAGCATAGTCAGGCATGTGCTCGCCGAGATATACCGCCGAATGGGTGACCTTGAGACGGCTCAGGCGATAATGGAGCAATGGTCAAACAAGAACAAACTTGATGCTGGTGCCCGTTACAAGGCAAAGCTTTGGAAGCGCATCATTGAACGGAAGGAACAAATGAGGGGTAGTTTGACCGAGCCTCAAAAGCAGCCTTAGAATTTGGAGGAAGAGCGGGGTGCGCAAGCGTCGCATCGCAAGGCAGATAGCGCTTCAAGCGCTCTTTCAAGCCGATGTTGGTGGCGTCCCAATCAGTGAGGGGCTTGAGTTTTTATTTCAGGACAAGAATTTGCCCAAGGATGTGATTGAGTTCGCAACGGAGCTCGCCGTCGGCACATGGGAGCACAAGGAGGAGCTTGACAGGATAATTCAGGAGTGCGCCCCACATTGGTCAATTGAGCAAATGACCGGTGTGGATCGCAACATACTGCGCATGGCTACCTATGAAATTCTTCACATGCCAGACACACCCTACAGCGTCTCCATAAACGAGGCAGTTGAGTTGGCAAAGCTTTTTGGCACCTCAAATTCCGGCAGGTTTGTGAATGGCATCCTCGGTGGCATCGTTAAGAAGTATTGCTCACCCAGTGGGAAGGCTTCCGGGGGCAGTTAAGCAAATAAGCCAATCAACGCTCCCCCAGTGGATGGTGCATCTCATTGGCGCCAAAATTTTGGTTGTGGATGGCGGTTGCAACTCCATGCGATAATTTGCTTCAGTCTCAAATGCGAGGGCAGGTGCATTCCGATGGGGGCGTCTGAATTTGACATAAACAGCACATCTCCATTTGGCATCCTTGAGAGGTTGCGTCTCGGAATCCCAATTGAGGATGCCGTGATTTTAACTGTAAGTCAGCTGTCGGAATACATCAAGCGCAAGATAGACAACGACGAGCTGCTTCAGGGCATTTGGGTATCCGGCGAGCTATCAAATGTGAAGTGCCATTCATCATCTGGCAACCTCTACTTCACCCTCAAGGACGAGGATCAATCCCAAATTGATTGCGTGATGTGGTTTGAGCACACGCTAAATCTCACATTCCAACCAGCCGATGGGCAGCATGTCATTGCGAAAGGGGATGTCAGGGTCTATCCACAAAGGGGGCGTTACCAACTCTATGTCAAGGAACTGCGCCTTTGCGGCGTTGGGGTGTTATGGGAGCGGTTTGAGGCGCTAAAGCGGAAGTTAGAAGCTGAAGGGTTGTTTGAGCCATCAAGGAAGCGTGCCCTGCCGAAGTTTCCCGAAGTCATCGGGATAGTCACATCACCGGATGGGGCAGCGATAAGGGATATAGTTCGCGTGTGCAAGAAACGCTGTCCGAGAGTGCAGCTCATACTCATACCGACATTGGTTCAGGGTGCTGATGCAGCTCCGCAAATTGCGGCGGCTATTAAGCTCGCAAACGAGCTCAACATGTTTGATGTGCTCATTGTTGGGCGCGGCGGCGGCTCAATTGAGGACTTATGGGCGTTCAATGAGGAGGTTGTGGCGAGGGCTGCATATGAGTCGCAGATACCCGTAGTGAGCGCAGTCGGACATGAGACGGATTTCACCATCCTTGACTTCGTTGCAGATGTGCGAGCACCAACTCCATCCGCTGCGGCAGAAATGGTTGTGCCAGACCTGATGGAGTTGCAAACTCGCTTTCAAAAGCTGCTTGAAAGGTTTTCCTTCGCCATTGAGTCATTCCTCAGGAGTGCACGCCAAAGATTAAACGCACTCACATCAAGGCGTATCATGAGGAGCCCAGAGGAGCTGTTGGATATAAGGCGCCAACGAGTTGATGAGCTGCATCAGAGGTTGATTTACTCATTTAGCAACACAGTGCTCAGGCTGAGGCAAAGGCTTGCATCCGCTGAAGGCAAGTTGCAAGCGCTCAATCCGAAGGGAGTGTTGGAGAGAGGCTATGCGTATGTCAGGCAGCCAAAGACGGGCGAGATTGTTAAGAGCGTTCACATGGTAAGCGTTGGCGAGAAGTTAGAAGTGGTGCTTTCCGACGGCAAGCTCAAATGCGAAGTTGAAGCCATTACGCCTAACGAGGGGTGAGCTGATGTGAGCGCAGTCGGACAGCGTGGAAACTCGCCCGAACAACCACCAATGGATGATGAGCTTTCAACGATGACATTTGAACAAGCTGTGAGTGAGCTTGAGGAAATTGTGAGGAAGCTTGAGGAGGGCAAATCATCGCTTGAGGAAGCGCTAAGGCTTTTTGAGCGCGGCGTTAAGCTTGCCAAGTTCTGCGAGCACAAGTTGGAGTGGGTTGAGAGGCGCTTGCAGATGGTCATCAGGACGCCAAACGGGCGAATTGAATTGCGTGACTTTGATGTCTCGGAAGAGAATGCCCAAGAGGGCGCCTCAAGGATGACATCGGATGAGATGAGTGGTGCCCCTTCCACGGATGAAGGATTGCCATTTTAAGCGGCGGCAAATTGGAGCAATGTGGGCTGGTGTCAAATGCGCCCATCAAAGGGTGCGTGGTGTGAATGAACGGATTTGACTTTGATGAGCACTTACGCAACCGAAAGGCTGTGATTGACGAGGCACTGGAAAGGTTGCTCTCAACATTTGATGAGCCATTGGGACGCCTCCATGAAGCCATGCGCTATGCCGTCATTGATGGCGGGAAGCGCATCCGACCAATTCTCACATTGGATGCGTGCTATGCAGTCGGCGGTGATGACAGGCTCGCCCTGCCGGCGGCGTGCGCGATTGAGCTCATCCACAGCTATTCGCTCGTCCACGATGACATGCCATGCTTGGACAACGACGACTATAGGCGAGGTCAACCCACATGTCACAGAGCCTTCGGCGAGGCAATGGCGCTGCTTTGTGGCGATGCACTCCTGACGCTCGCATTTGAGGTCTTGGCTGACGAGCAAATTAAAGCCGGCGTTCCAACAGATGTGGCTATGGAAGTTATCAGGGTGATAGCCAAAGCAGCTGGTCACCTCGGAATGGTTGGTGGACAGGCGAAGGACATTGAAGCTCAGGAGCGATTATCCGCTGGGGAGCAGTTGCACGAGCTTGAGCTTTACGACATACATCGCCGCAAGACGGGGGCGCTGATAGCCGCATCAGTTGAGGTTGGCGCAATAATTGGCGGGGCTTTTAAGTGGCAGCGCAAGGCATTAAGGGAGTATGGGGAATGGATTGGCTTTGCATTTCAGGTTGTTGATGATTTGATTGATGCGGCGGGCGAGCCAAAGAAGGGCAAGTGGGAGCCGAATGCGGTTATGGTGCTCGGGGTTGATGGTGCAAGGCATCTTGTAAATGAGGCTGTTAAATGCGCATTGATGCAACTGAGGCAATTTGATGAGCGTGCCGAGCCCCTGAGGGCATTTGCGAGTTTTCTCCTCGAGCGGTTGGGGTGAGGGAGCCATGCATAGGTCGGCGGAGCGAAAGACGATCTATGTGACGGAGGAGCAAGTTCGTGAGCTGCTCACAATGCAAGATGCAATTGAAGCTGCCAAGTTGGCTTTCCGTGAGAAAGCCCTCGGCAATGCCGTCATGCCACCAAAGCTCATCGTGCCGCTCCCGAATGGGGATATACGGGCAATGCCGGCGTATTTGAGGGACATAGGGCTCGCCGGTGTCAAAGTCGTCAACTCGCATCCGGCTAATAGGGCGCTTGGGTTGCCAACGGTGATGGCTATCCTTGTCGTCGTTGAACCTGAGACTGGCTTCCCGCTGGCTGTAATTGAGGCAACGCATTTGACAGCAATGCGCACCGCAGGTGCTGGTGCCATTGCAGCCAAGTTGTTGGCGCGCAGTGATGCGGCGAAGGTTGGGTTGATCGGCGCCGGCGTTCAAGCACGCTATCAATTGCTCGCATTGAACGAGGTCATGGATATAGAAGAAGTCCATGTGTGGAGCCTTGATATGGAGCTCGCACATTCGCTCGTTGAGGAGATGCGTGAAAAGGTGTGCGCCAAGTATTTCGTGCACGATGACCCGCATGATGCCGTATGCGAGGTTGACATTATCGTGACTGCTACACCGTCGCGCTCGCCAATTGTGATGGATGGTTGGGTGAAGGATGGCACACACATAAACGCAATCGGCGCTGATGCACCCGGAAAGCAGGAGTTAGACCCAGCACTGTTAAAGCGAGCAAAAGTGTTCCTTGATGATTGGGCACAGGGGATTGAATCTGGCGAGGTGAATGTGCCGCTCCGAGAGGGCTTAATAGGCAGGGATGAAATTGCAGGGGAGATAGGAGATGTTCTTGTGGGCAAGTTGCAAGGGCGCACGAGCAATGACGAGGTGACAGTCTTCAGTTCTACTGGGTTGGCAATTCAAGATGTCGCCACTGCCTCCGTTGTGCTGCGCAAGTTGAATGTGCTGATGTAAAGTCGCAATCGCACTATAGCGTGATTGGATGTGGGGAGTGAAGTCATTTGAAAGGCGAAGATGGAATAGCCCGTCAATCTCACCGACTTGGCAATTAGCACTTGACTGCTTCGTGCGCTACGATGTTTCAATCGCACCATAGTGGGATTGAAAGAGCGGCGAGAGATGCCTTGGGAGGACGGGCGCCAACGGTTGCAATCACACCATAGTGGGATTGAAAACGGCATGTTAAGTTGGGGTAGCGCTCTTGAAGCTGTGTTGCAATCGCACTATAGTAGGATTGAAAGACAAGCTCAAATTCATCCCCGGCAACTTGCCTCCATTCGACAACCTCCCTTTCAAACGATTCTCTATTGTCCTCATCCCAACGCTCAACAGCCCTCCACATCGAATCAACCGTCTCTTTTATCTGCTGTTCGTCCCGCCAAATCGGTGGGTCGCTGTATGCAATTGGGGAATAGGTTTTGGCTATCGGGTTGTAGCGGCAAATGAACCAGTAGCCATTTGGGTCACCATAAAGGAATTCAAACTCGCTCACCTGCTTTGTTGGGCGCCCACGCAGCCATGGCTTTGATATTGCGCCGAAGCCGAGAATGCTGTGAAGTTCCCTTTTGTCATGCTTGACCTTTTCGATGAATTCCCTGTATGCGCTTTCACCGCTGATGCCGGCGAGTGCTTCTTGGTAATGCAGGATTGCGCCGCCTGTAGCCGCTTCGTATCCGAGAATTTTTGATGCGACATCGGAGGCGAAAACTTGCTCATAAACTGGTACCCTCTCTTTCGCCTCACCGTAGAATGCAGCTAAAAACAACTCCTTCGGCTTCATCGGCATCCCCTCCGCTGCTCTGGCGCCGCGGATTGCTTCATCGCAATAGCGTTACAATGTGATGTAGCTTTGCCTCATGTGCCCTTGAGAAATATGCGAAAGGAGCGATAGTGGATGAGCATTTTGGTCACTGGCGGTGCCGGCTTCATCGGTTCGCACCTCGTTGAGCGGTTGCTAACTAACGGTTACGATGTCGTGTGCGTTGACAACTTTGACGACTTCTACAGTCCGGAAATGAAGCGCCAGAACATAGCGCACTTGCTCAGCGATGAGCGCTTTCATCTCATTGAGGCTGACATCCGTGACATGGCTTCAATGAAGGCTGTGTTTGAGCGCTATCGTCCGAGCAAGGTTGTGCACTTGGCAGCATTGGCTGGCGTAGTCCCATCGCTTGAGCGTCCACTTGATTATAACTCGGTCAACATAACTGGGACTTGGGTGCTGCTTGAGCTTTGCCGTCAATTTGGGATTGAGCAATTTATCTTTGGTTCCTCATCGTCGGTGTATGGCGCATTATCAAAGGCTCCGTTTAGGGAGGACGACCCAGCTGTTGAGCCTATATCGCCTTATGGCGCAACGAAGCGCATGGGTGAGATACTTTGCTACACCTACCACCACCTTTATGGCATCCCGATTACATCGCTTCGCTTCTTCACCGTCTACGGACCGAGGCAGCGTCCCGACTTAGTCATACACAAGTTTGCGAGGCGGATAATGCTCGGTCAGCCATTGCCGATATACGGCGATGGAACCTCGCTGCGCGACTACACCTATGTTGATGACATCGTTGATGGCATCATGGCGAGCCTTGAGAATGTTTTCCAGTTTGAAATCATCAACTTGGGCTGTGGGCATCCAGTTGTGCTGATGGATGTCGTAAAGCTGCTTGAGGAGTCCATTGGTCGCAAGGCAGTGCTTGACTTCCAACCGATGCCGCCATGTGACCCGCCAATGACGCATGCCGACATTACGAAGGCGCAACGGTTGCTCAACTACAAACCGAAGGTGCAAATTGAGGAGGGCATAAAGAGGTTCGTTGAGTGGTTTCTGGCGCATTGGGAGTGGATGCGCAAAGTGAAGTAGAAGCTCGGCTCGCAGTAGAGTGCTATGTCATCCGTTGGCAAAGCGGGTCACAAGTTATCGCCGTCATCTCCGGTGTGCTCATATCGTTGTGGTGTTTGGTGGTTATAAAAACCTGTCATCATCTCAATGCGCTTGCGCTCCTCTTCCAATGCGGCTTTGAAGCGCTTCCAGCGCCTCACAGCGATGACTCACAGCCCTGCAATGACGGCGACACAAAAGCCAATTGTGAGCGGCGATATGTAGCCGAGCGTGAGGAGCCATATTGAGCCGATGGCAACGAAGATGACCAGCGTCTCAATGACCTCAACCCACTTCATCCCGCTCACCTTCAATCCAATGTGCGCTGGTGGCACCATCCCCAGTTGCGAGGGGGCGGCTTTAATCCGCCAGATGAGCATTCACCTCGCCACCAACGCCTGTATAGCCAGTCCATATAGCCAACACAATCCTTGGACGGCGGCGAAGCCAACCAGCGCTTGCACCAAGCCGGTGTTCCAGACCACCTTGATGAAGTGCGGGCGTATGTTGGGCTTCTGGTAATAACGCATCACCAACTCACGCCCAGCCTTCAAAGCCCCTTCAAGTTGCTTTCCGGTTGGGTCTTTCGTTGTGAACACAGCCTGAAGAAACATGCCCAACCTACGCCATGTGAGAAGCACAATGCCAATCAACAGTATCGTCACAAGTGCGTTTGGGCGCGCAACATATATGCTCAAAAGCAACAGGAACATCACAACCAAGTTCGTCCCACACCTCGGGTGCACCCTCGGCATGTTTGCCACCCTTTCGGGTATTAGCATCTCACCGCTCTCAATTGCATGCACAACTTTATGCTCAGCGCCATGCCATCCGGACAACGGCAAGAAGCGCATCATGACAAAGAAGATGGCTATTTGCAACATCAATCCGAGGGCACCGATGGTTATCGGGAACTTCTCCGATACAACCAGCCAATCGGCGTCAAGGTAGATTGAGAGCAGGTTTGAGTTCATGGCTATGTCAACGATGTGCAGGATGAGTTTGACGAGTGCCTGAGAGAGTATGAGCAACGCACCCATTGTGGCGCCAGTTAATAGCAACCCGATGTCGCCGACGCCGCCCCTGTGCGTTCCGCAGGTTAAGTAAACTCCAAGTGGCGTTGACATGCCCGCAACCCTGCTCGGGCGCAATGCGGCACAAAGTGCGCTGGCTATGTCGGAGCGGGATATCAAGCCGCGCAATCTGCCGTCACCATCAACTACCGGCAAAGCTGGCAGGTCTGTCAATGCGAAATATGCCGCTGCGTCTTTTATGGTTGCGTCGGATTGTATCGCTGGGACATGCATTCGCATGATTTCGCGCACGCGCATTGCCATTGGGTCATCCATCTGGGTTACGCCATCAGCTCGGTGAGCAGCCATGAAGACATCACCCTCTACGACCAATCCGATGACGCAGCCGGCATCAACAACGGGCAATGCATCGTGGGTTGAGCGGCGAAGCAATTCCGCAGCTTTGCCTATAGGGTCATCAGGTGATAGCATTGGTGGCATACTTGCTATGTCGCCCACATTTGGCATGACTGCTCACCATCACTCACACGAGCAATTAACCGCTGTAAGAGAGCAACGGCTATTGCAATAATGCCACATGCATGCCTTGGCTGTAAGCCAAGCAGTTATGCCAACAATCGCGCGGCGAATGAGTTCACGGGCGGCAAAGATGAGCCACAATGACGCACTGCATGGTGGCGTGGCATCATTTAAGGAGGTTTGAATGTGATGGAGGCTATGCATGACAGAGTGGTAAGGGGGTAAGGGAGCAATGCCGATGGTTGATTGCAAGCGCTCAAAGGACAATTTGGCAACTTGCATCTGCAGCTATGAGCCGTGCTCAAGGAAGGGCAACTGTTGCCTTTGCCTTGGCTACCACTTGTCTCATGGCGAGGTTCCGGGGTGCTTCTTCTCCGAGGAGGTGGAGCGAACTTACAATAGGTCACAAAGGCGCTTCATTGAGTTATACAGGGGTGGGTTTAGACCGACGATGCCGATCGTCTCATACGATGGTGTTGAGTGTCCCCGTAAGGAGGAAAACTTGAGAGCGTGCGCATGCACATATGAGCCGTGCGAACTTCGCGGCATATGTTGCCTGTGCATGCGCTCACACATGTCAAAAGGCGAATTGCCAGCTTGCGTGCGCCATCTGGTTTGATGCTTTGGCGGGCTTCTCGCAAACGGTGGCTCCACTAAATCCGACACAACCATTCGCCAATGAAGGGGGATGATCTGTTATGGCGCGCAGGTGTGAAATATGCGGGAAGGGTCCGATGATGTCATACCGAGTTAGCCACTCAAACAGGCATACGAAAGTCAAGCTGCTCCCAAACCTGATCAAGGTCAAGGCGAAGATAAATGGCAAGGTGCGCAAGGTGCGAGTGTGCTCGTCGTGCTTGAAGGCTGGCAAAGTGCAAAAGGTGGTGTGAGTGCGTAATGGATGCAAGTGAGGTGGGGCATTGGTGAGCGAGATCGGCTTTGCCGTAGTCGGGCTTGGCATGGGAGCAGTCCGAGCGAGAACGATTGCCAATACGAATGGTGCAAGGCTTGTTGCGGTCGCAGACATACGGGAAGACAGAGCGATGGCAGTTGCGAGCGAGCTTTCATGTGATGCCACAACTGACTACCGCAAGCTGCTTGACCGTGATGACATTGATGTCGTCATGGTGATGACGCCCTCTGGGATGCATGCTGAGGTGGCAGTGGATGCATTGAATGCCGGAAAGCATGTGATAGTCACGAAGCCGATGGAAGTGACGCTTGAGCGCGCTGACATGATGATAAAAGCTGCCGAGGCTAACGGCAAGCTGCTTGCCGTTGATTTTGAGGCGCGCTACTACCCGACGATGGTGCGCATAAAGCGTGCAATTGAAGAGGGTATGTTTGGAAGGCTCATCCTCGCTGAGGCGCGCCTCAAGTGGTATCGCTCACAGGAATACTACTCGGCAAGCGGTTGGCGAGGCACTTGGAAGTATGACGGCGGTGGCTCATTATCAAATCAAACCATCCATCTCATTGACTTGCTCCTTTGGCTCGTCGGAGATGTTGACGAGGTGCAAGCAGCGCACATAGGCGTATACGCACACGAGATTGAGACAGAGGACTTGGGCATTGCAATGCTCAAGTTCAAAAACGGTGCAGTTGGGATGGTCGTTGGGACGACCACATTCCCGCAGGATGCATATTCTGGCATTGAGATTCATGGCACAGATGGCGGAGTCATAGCGCATGTCTTCGTGGGCGATGTTGAGAAATGGTTCTTCAGGGATGCAACGCTCAAGCCGCCGGATGTGCAACCAAGGGTGAAGAATGTCATTGAGGATGTTGTTTCGGCGCTCCTTCACGGGACTAAAGTGGCTGTTGATGGTAAGGAGGGGAGGCGCTCACTTGAATTGCTTACAGCCATTTACACATCAGCGCTGCAAAATCGCAGTGTCAAGCTGAGCGAATTCAAATCATGAGCGCATCCCTCACCTCGCCATGCTAACAGCTTATCGGCATGTTCTGGTTAAGGCTTTGTTGGGAGCAAATCGTTAAGGACGGCTTCTGTAGCCTTAAGGTTGGAAAGCAATCCATCACTCAAAAGCTCCCTGAGGCGTCCCTCAGCTTCGTCCTTTGTCGGACCGGCTTGCTTTTCCTGTGGCAGGACGATGTCCAACAAACGCTTGTATAAGTCTGCCCGCGCTTGTTTCGGTTGCTCAATTGCGAGCTGCTTGAGCTTGATGAGCAAAAGGGTGATTTGATCAGCCACATTCTTTGGCGCATTCGGATTGTGCTCCCTTGCGGCGTCCCTCAACTCGTTGGCAACTGATGTTCTCCAGATCACCCACTCATCCTCTTCAGCCTTAGCCACCTTAACGAACTCGTCTGCGATTTCAATCAACCTCGCCCACACAGTCCCCTCAATTGACATCTTTGATGCCTGCTCATCGCTCAACACCTTGCGCAGCTCGTTCAATGTCCGTTCGTGCAGTTCCCAAAATGCTTCTTCAAGCGCGCCTACCAGCTTGCTCCTCAGTTGCTCTGCCTTCTCAAGCCACGGTGTTGCATCATCGCCGCGGAGCATTGCCATGCGTGCTTGCCAAAGGAGCTCAAGCAACTCCGGTGAGTTGCGAGCCCTCTCAAGTTCACTCTCAGCCTGACGGAGCTTTGTCACGAGCTTGCGAATTAACTCAAGTTGCTCCCTGCTAAATCCCCAGCGCCTGATGAACATGAGCACTTCAATTTCTCTGCTTATGTCAGCGTAATTTTTTTCTGGAGGTGGCTTTAATTGCTGAATCGGCGGTTGAGCCTCAGGGCAGTCCAATAGGCACACAGTTATGGCGAGCATTAAAGTCATAACTGAGGCTGTGCGGTGCATGGCGCCCACCCCACACCAATTTGTCTGGTGTCTCATGCGGTCCAAATTCAATTATCGCTCATGCAGATGGGTAATGACTCAGCGCCAATAGCGGAAGTGATAAACAAGGCGGTGAAGCTGCATGGGCATTGGTGAACATGAGAAGCTTGAGCGCATTTACTCAACGCTTCATCCAAGTGAAATCCCTTGGGTGAGTGAAGAGTTGCCCAAGGAGTTCGTTGAGTTTATTGAGTCAGGTGTTGTTAAGCCGTGTAAGGCGGTAGACCTCGGCTGCGGTATTGGGTTACACGCAATTTACCTTGCGAAGCTCGGCTTTGATGTCACTGGCGTTGACATTTCGCAGTCGGCAATCAAGCGTGCAATGGAGAACGCACTCATGGCTGGTGTCGCAGAGCGTTGCAAGTTCGTTGTTGCGGATGTGCTTTCAAACTTGACGAGCATCATCGGTGAGACTTTTGAGTTCGCCTACGATTGGTATTTGCTCCATCACATTTACCCAGAGCATCGTGAGCGATACATCGCAAATGTGGATGCGCTTTTGCGCAGCGGCGGCAAGTATCTTTCCGCATGCTTTGGTGAAACGAATGTGCACTTTGGTGGCATTGGAAAATACAGGACGACGCCGCTTGGCACTGTGCTCTATTTCTCATCCGAGGAAGAACTGCGTGAGTTATTTAGCAGGCGCTTCCGTGTGCTTGAATTGAAGACGGTAAAGGTCAAAAGCAAGCTGCCAATGCCGCATGATGTCATCATTGCGTTGATGGAAAAGCCGTAGAGGTGGCACGAGTGTTGTTTTGCGTGTGTGTCGTCTCATGCTCCCACAAACTGCAAACCTGTGTCCAAGTAACTGAACAGCATAACAGGAGCCACTTTGGTGGCAACCATTTTGAATCCGAGGGGGTGGCAATGGGCATGCTTGCGACAGCGCTAATGGGGATGCTCCTTATCGGCACAGCGTTAGCTGCCATGCCAGACCGAGAGCCTCGCTTCAGTGAGTGGGGTTACAGACCACCGGACGGAAACGAAGTGGTTGTCAACCCGCCGTCACTAACTTGGGTTCATGACCGTGAAGCTGTCAGATACATTGTCCAACTGGCAACGAAGGACGATTTCAGCGATGCCATCACCGTTGACAAAGTTCGTTGGTGCGTTTACACCCATCACGAACCCTTGAAACCCGGCACTTACTTCTGGCGCTACAGGGTCGTCCGCAAGGATGGGAGCATGTCTGATTGGAGCAGAGTTCGCCGTTTCATCGTTCCGCCCGATGCCGTGATTTTCCCACAGCCAACTTTGGACGAACTGAAAAGGCTGGTCCCTCAAGGTCACCCGCGATTATTCTTTCGCCCCGAAGAAATCCCCCAACTTCGGGAATGGGCAAAAGGCGAGGGACACAAAGTCGTTGAGCCTTTGTTACGAGAAGCCGAACGGTTGCTGAAAAGCGAGCCAACGCCTGAGCCCCAAATTCGCGGTTCAATCCGTGACCCACAAACTCGCAAGTATTGGTGGCCAAACAGGGAACAAACTTTGAAAGCCTGCATTGAAGCCGAGACCCTTGCGCTCGCTTACCTTCTCACCGGTAACAAACGCTTTGGTGAAGCAGCACGCAAGTGGGTTTTACATCTCGCATCTTGGGATCCTGACGGACCGACAAATTTCAACTTGAACTGCGAGGCAGCGAAGCCGATGCTTCACCGTTTGCCGCGAGCCTACGATTGGGCTTACGATACGCTCACCGAAGAAGAGCGAGAGAAAGTTCGTCAAGTGATGAAAAGACGGGCAATGGACGCATGGCGTAGCGGTGAGGTCCGAGAGGGCAATGGTCACTTGAACGAGCCTTACAACAGTCACGGCAACCGAACTTGGCACAAACTTGCCGAATGTGCCATTGCTTTCTTGGGCGAAATCCCGGAAGCCGAAATTTGGCTTGACTACGCCGTCAACAAATTCTTCGCTGCCTACCCTGTTTGGAGCGATGACGATGGCGGATGGCACGAAGGCTTAAGTTACTGGGCTGGCTACATGAGCAAGTTCGTTTGGTGGGCGGAAGTTGCCGAAAAAGCGTTGGGCATTGACAGTTTCCGCAAACCCTTCTTCGCCAATGTCGGCAACTATGCCCTTTACACTGCCCCACCCGGCTCACCCGACATGGGCTTTGGCGATTTGTCGCATGGTCGTCCATCTTCAGGTTGGTCGTTCGTCCCATACTTTGCCATCAAAACCCGAAACCCTTACTTGGCATGGTGGGCTGAACAGTGGCGGATGCAATTGAGGACCGACGACCCAGTCATTCGGCTTGTCTTTGGAAGGCTCAGACCGATTGCGCCTAAACCTCCGACCGATTTGCCGACATCAAAAGTTTTTCGCGGCATTGGTGTCGCGATTTTGAACTCAACGCTCTTGAGTGCTGCTGAAAATGTGCAAATTCGGTTCAAGTCAAGTCCGTTCGGTAGGCAAAGTCACGGTCACGACCCGCACAACTCGTTTACGCTGAATGCTTACGGTGATGCGTTGTTGGTCAACTGCGTCTACCGGGATTGGCACGGGAGTCCGTTCCATACGCAATGGTGTTGGAGCACAAAAGCGCACAACGCTTTGCTGGTGAACGGCGAAGAGCAAAAGCCGCATTCACCAGACCCGTTTGGGAGAATTGTCACTTGGGATTTTCAAGGCAAAGTTGACTATGTCGCTGGCGATGCAACGGAGGCTTACGAGGGCAAATTGAAGCGGTTCATCCGCCACATCGTTTTTGTCAAGCCTGACATCATCGTCATTGCCGACGAAGTTGTGGCTTCAAAGCCGAGCACCTTCCAATGGATGCTTCATGGGTTGAGCGAGTTTATCGTTGACGAACCTTCTCAAACGCTCATACTTGAACGGGAACGGGCTGGCTTGTTCGTTCACTATATTGCGCCTGAACCTTTGCGTTTCCGCCAATGGAGCGGTTACGAACCGCAGCCGGATATTGATTTCATGGGTGGGCGGACCTTCCCGACACAGTGGCATGTTGAAGCGGGCACGACCGTTCAACGCGAACGAGTTTTCACCTTGACAGTTTTGCGACCCTACCGAAAGGGCGAGCGACTTGCAAGGAACTTGACATTTGAGCAAAACGAAACTGCGATTTTGCTCAAAATTCCGTGCGCTGACGGTCGCACCGTCACCGTCGCTTTGCGCAAACCCGACGCGAAAGTCGCGAGCATCAAAGGCTTGAGATTCACCAAATTCGCCCTTGTTGACGATGGAAAGCAGCGGTGGGAAGTGGGAGAGGGCGGAAGCTAACCAAGCTGACCGATGTAACCCAAAAGTGGAATGGAATGTGAGGCTACTGCCAAGCCAAGAAGCGAGCGTGATGAGGACAGAAAACGGGTTCGTCAACACCTACGGTATGTCCCCAGAAAATTGGCAGTGTGAAAGTGGTGGCAATGAAGTTGAAATGTGAGGCGGTTTTGTGGCAGGCGATTGCTTTTGCAACTTTGGTTTTTGTCGGCATAGGTGTTTGGTTTGTGCATAAGGGATGGAACATGGAGCGAGGGGCACGGGGCAAGTCGGGACGCCACTCCGCTTTCACCTCGTGGCTCACTGCGAACCATGCTGACAACAAAACTTTGCCACTAATCTTCCCACCACCGAGGAAACTTCAGCGGTTGCCAGATTGGACTTTGAAGTTGCCAATCAAAGTTGAAGCGGCAAAGGGACTTGAAGCGCCTTCAAACTTGCTCAAGCGTGAATTGGCAGAAATTTTCGGCGATGATGCAATTGCAGAAAAGGGCTTAACTGTTGTCTCGCTCGAACTTGACACTCGCAACCTTCGCAGGGAAGAAGAATATGCCATTGAAACGGGCGTTAACAAGGTGACTTTGCGTGCCCATGATTTGCAGGGTGCTTTCTGGGCAGTCCATTCGTTTTTGCAGTTGGTTTCACATCCGACCGTCAGGCGAACTTCACAAGGTTGGCAAGTTGCTGGCGTTAGGGTTCACGATTACCCGAAAAGCAACTTCCGTGCCTTCATGATTCAAGGCGCTTGGGCGCCGACCATTGAGGCATATCGCATGACCCTTGAACTTTTGGCGAGGTTGAAAATTCGCTATGTCGCCATTGAGTTTGGACCACAAGTCGTTTTGGATTTTGACCCGAAAATTGCTCGTGGCGCTCGCTTTAGCAAATCGCAGGCAAAGGCACTGGTAGATTATGCTCGCAGTCTCGGGCTTGAACCCATTGGCTATCTCAACCTGCTCGGTCACCTTGAGCGTGCTTACCAGAAACCGCCATACACCGAACACGGTGGCATCATGATCCAAAACGACGAAGTTTACGAACGCTTCGTTTTTCCCATCCTGAACGAGATGCTTGAAATCTACGGACCTATCAAGTGGTTTCACTGTGGAATGGATGAGGCATGGGAACTTTTTGAGTGGCTTTCAAAGCAGGGTTACGACAGCGCTCAACTCCTCGCCAAGCACATTAAGAAAGTCAACGAGTTTCTCAAAAGTCGTGGCGTTAGGATGGTGATTTGGCACGACATGCTCTTTTCACCAGATTTGGCAAAAGAGATTGGCGCTCCCATCGGACCTGCAAACGGAGGTCCTCCGCAAAACACGGCGAAAGCCATTGACTTAATTCCAAAGGATGTCGTGCTGAACTATTGGTTCTATGAGCCTTTAGATGCCTATCCTGCTTTGGATTGGCTAAAGCGCAAGGGTTTTGAAGTTTGGGCGAGCCCTTGGCAAACGCCTTTCAGCCTTGTCCGATACGCTCAAGCGAGAAACATCCCGACGATGGGGACAATTTGGTCTGACCCGCCACATTGCTTC